>Ga0065711_1029700_pt1 | contig 35145 bp, 20 predicted proteins | sample Hoacrofraction12_FD_59098 | JGI IMG/M metagenome (GOLD analysis project Ga0065711, IMG submission 59098) | Hoatzin crop microbial communities from Cojedes, Venezuela - Epithelial fraction 12 v2 (version 2) | ecosystem: Host-associated > Birds > Digestive system > Esophagus > Crop | place... | reverse complement strand
TGAAAAGAGCTTGGCCCCATCCTCCTGACACCCACCCTGCAGATATTTATAAGCATTTATTAGGTCCCCTCTCAGCCTTCTCTTCTTCAGGCTGAACAAGCCCAGCTCCCTCAGCCTTTCCTGATAGGAGAGATGTTCCAGTCCCCTCACCATCCTCGTAGCTCTGCTGGACTTCTAAGCCAGTTTCATCTCATAGAGCTTTCTGAGCAGAGGAATTTTGTACTGTTTTATCATGAAGATGATCAGCAAGTGGCTAGTGACTGCATGGGAAGTTAATGAAAAGTTGGAGGACAAAATAGATGCATCCTCAAGAGGAAGGTCCTGCAGGAGGGGCGTACCAGCCTGGGGGTGTTGCGGCCTCTGATGTCTTTTCTAGCTGCAGGTGTTTAGATGTTAAGACATTTTGGCCCTCTTAGCGAAAACTGCTCTTGGCTGCTGAGCTCTGCAGCCCGGGCTCCGGACTGGGTGCGGAGCAGCTCCGTCCCTCCAGTGCTGCGGCACAGCTGACACAGTTACAACAGCATCGGTTCATGTCCTGCTTCGGGGAGGGATACTTGCTGAGCGAAAACTAGCGTTGTTGCAAAAACTTACCAGAGATTTGGCTGCTGGCTGTCAGAATGTGAAATTCAAACACCCGAGGGGCTGGTGTGTAAACCTGATGCTCGTCTTAGCCAAGTGAGGGCTGCTGGCAGCGGTGCCTTGCTTTGCCAGTGAAATGGTAAACCTGTGGGCAGGGTGTCCGAAGGTCCTTTGGGTCATGTTCTTCATCTGCTCCTGTGGGTGGCAGCTAGCGAACAAGCTGGTAGCTGTTCAACCAGAAAGTTTCGTGGGAAGAAGCTGCTTCTCTACCAAAGAAAATATGACCGTATCTTAAAAACTGCAGAGGTCAAAAACCTTATCTGAAAAGGCAGGGACTCCATTTGCAACCAACAGTATGCATTGACTAGGAGAGGGGAATACAAATGCTGCCATGACTTGTAATCAATCACTTAGCCTTCATTCTTTCCTGTTCATTACCTGTCTACAAGATGCACTGTGAAGAAAAAGAGAGGAAGACATAACTTCTAGCATGTAGTGACAGGAGAGAGAGAGAAAATTCATATTATAAAATGAATAAAGCTGAAGAATAAAATCCAAAAGTGTCATTTATTTGACTTAAAAATTGTATTTTGGTATTTAAATATTAGACTTAACTACATAGAGCAGTAACACAATACTACAGCTCTGACTTCCTCAGTGAGGCAGTTTATCTTTTCATGCAATTATCTGGAAGAGACAGGGAAGTCCTTTTGAGCAAAAAGACTGGGATTAGCCAGGTATCAGAAGCAATGTTAAGCATGTGTGAGTGCTGCAGAGAGTTATGCCTTATATGGTATGTTTTACAGCAGGTTGCGTTTGAGTAGTTTGGAGAGAGAAAAAGTATGGTATGGGGATACTCCCAAGATACCAAGATCAGTTTGGTACAGGGGCAGTGCTCAGCAGTGGGCACTGTTACCACCTGAGAAATATAATGTATGAACCCACGGACTTCTGCCTTGTCAAACTGAAAGCCAAGCTGTCGAGCCCTTAAGAGCAACACAGAAAATCTCCTCAGAGAAGAACACTAACCAAAATCATTGTCTACCGATCTATACTACATTTACTTTATGTCATGATATTTTCCTATCCTTGTATGGGAGAAATATGCTTAAGGAGCAGTCTGCTTTCCTGTCTTTATGGAAACTGCCATTGCCTGTTTAGTTTTCAAAGGTGTAGAAATAGCAAAGATTAGAGGAGCAGCCATTTTCTGAGCCGTAAAAGAGAACTGAGAGAAGACTAATGTGCCTTGGATTCACAGAGGTGCAGAGCACCTCACCCAGATGTTGCTGCACAACTCCTGTGTGTCTCATGCATTTGGCATACGCACAGCTAAGGTGGGACACAGATGTGCAAACGTTCCAGAAAGAACTGGAGGGCTTTCGCCTGTCCTTCAGCCCGTGGGACCATCCTCTCTTAAGGGAAGATGGGCTTACTGTTCACTAGGAACAGACTTTTCACTGAAGGTGAAATTTCAGAGCTGATTTCTGATTTTTTCAGATTTCTGTCTTGGTACAAACTGTACTGAAATAGATGGGAAAGAATAATAAAAAATGATTCAGTAACAAATGATTAAAAACACTTGTGTATTCTTCGTGCCAGATTTCTACAGCTTTGAAAGTCTGTTGGAAGGTACTGGCCACCACTGACCTGTACTCACAACTCCGTTAAAGTTGTATTCAATAACGTCCTTTACATTTGAAAGTAAATACATGAAATGATACTATAGAGATACAAAAAGTGCTTATAAAAACATTAAAAACAATATTTCAGCTGTCTAAAATGACACCATATTTGACAATTTGTTTTATGGGTTTTCAGTAGTATGACAGAGAGTAAGATATTGGTCTTTTAAGTCTTGCCCTAGTTCTCTTGAAAGCTGAGTAATGTTTTTACGTTAGTAGTAGTATATTTGTAGCTGATGATGAGGACAACCAAAAAGATGAAGAGCATGGTGACTGAATGGAGCGTAATTCTAGGTGTATCTGACCTGGAATGCAAATGAAATAGGATTAAAATACAGTTACTTTTTTGGTCTTCATTAGTCAAGAATATCTCGGATTTCATACTAGCAGTACATTCACTTGGTACAGTAACTCATGACAGCATTGATTTGGTTAATGATTAGGTATTTGTGTGGTTGTAATGATTCAGAATCCAACAGGAATACTTAGAATTACTTGCTTTGTCAGTCAACGGCAATTGACTTTTTCAGTAGATGGCAATTCCTTTGATTAGAGAACAAGAACAAAGCCTTTTCCTAATAAGAGGTGTCTTTAGAAGTTCATTTGGTTTAAAAAGCTTTCCAACTCCAAGTGTCTTTTGTACAGAATATAGAAAATAAAATACCACAGAAGCTGGAACGAGAAGCAGACAGTATCCACGGGTTTACCAGGCTGAGGCCTGCAGGGTGGGATCTGAGTAATACCTCTGAACGCTTTTCACCCAGTCAATTTATGTTGTAAGCCTGGCTAAAGCAGTTATCTGAAGTTTCTGGGTATGTTGGGGAAGTGCTAATGGGATAATGCTCAATTTTTTTTATCCCCTTACACGCAAATCCTGTATTTTTACCAGGAGGCTGTGGAAACATTATTTCTGCAAGAGATCTAATGGCTAGGAATGACTCTAAGCAGTTGCAAGGGATGTGCCTAGCTTTGTGGAGCTTGTAAGAACACTTGCATTACAGCCAGCGAGGTTTGACAGGCTGGAAAACTTCTGTTTGCTTTCGCATAGAGGTTCTGGAGAAACTGCATCATTAAAAATGTGTGGGTAAATTCTTCTGCCTTTGTCTGTGAATCTTCTGCATAGAACAAAACATGGTATCTTGTCTGTATGCTTTTGTAATATCAAGTTTATTTCACACATATGAAATAATAATAGAATAAGACTGCAAGAATAATTTACTATATTAAATAACAATAATAATTAGAAACTTCTAATAGCTGTTACCTTTCAATTACACCATGTGTACAGAATGCAAACAATGCTTTTAAATCACAAAACATGATACACATAGCAAAGCCCTGTTAGGTTATTTTCACAGCTGAGGGCAAAACCAGAGAATCTTATGAAATTGTCCAGTGCCCAGAATCACCCATCGTTACACATTTAGTGGAAAATTTAGGTTCTGGATAAGCAGATTAGAATTATTGAATTATGACCGTTATTCAAAACCTTCTACAGTTGTAAGTAACACTCAAAATGAAGTACATGGTCAATTTTGAATATTTTTGTGGTTACAATTCTTTTTTCTGCAGTAAAGTCAACTTTTGTGAGCATTCAGACATGTAAATACACGTTTTTATGTATCCTCTCCTTGGACAAACCGCTTTCTACAAGAGTCACCCATCAGTATCAGCAGAGCTTGTGGAGGTTTAAGCAGGAGGTGACGTGTCTGGGCAAAGATGAGGATACAAAGGCTGAAAGCCTTTCCAACTTGCCTGTCTCAATAGATCTCCTGGACTCCGTTCTCCTGTTTACAAGAATGTTCCTCACTGGTAAGAGCAAGGTTATATTAACCCCACTTGCATCCACATCCAAACAGTTAGATGAAAAGGATTTCAGTGGAAAATATATTGCAAGTTGGTGTAACAATAATGGAAGTGTCTTGGTATTCTGGACTGAAAATCTCAGAAGACCCTGAAGCCAAAGTCGCTGAGGGAATGTTAGACTGCTGAAGGCCAGCAAAACCACTTGGTCTTCATTCTGCCTTACCTGGACAATCTCCTGTGAAACGGAGGAGACTGGGGGAAATATGTACATCAGCTCTTCTAATGGAATGATTGGGAATGAGTCTGATGCTGACCTGAAAGCCAAGCCTCCCCTGGAGCATAATGTCAATGTCATTATTGACACATAAGGCAAAAAGAGCAATACTGGGCAAAAAGAGCAATACTGAACAAAAAGAGCTCTCTTCACAAGGAGCCACATGGAGAAGACCAGGGGCAATGGCTACAAGTTGCACCAGGAGAGGTTTCATCTCGATGTAAGAAAGAATTATTTTACAGTGGGAACAATCGTTCACAGGAACAACCTCCCCAGGGACGTGGTGGAGTCCTGATCACTGGAGGTTTTTGGGATGCAACTGGACACGGAACTAGATAGTGTCATCTGGGCTCCTTTTGCCACGAAAGGTTGGACCAGATGGTCGTTTGAGGTCCCTTCCAACCCAGGCTGTTCTATGATTCTATGATTTGAAATTATTTTACGAAGATATTTTAGTTTATCCAGAGTGATGTTTGTGATTAAGATTAGATTCTAGCAATGAGAAGGGTAGAAATAGGTCAGGCTTCTTAAATATGAATTGATGCATCAAAGCAGCATCGCTTTTGTTAGAAGTATATTCTAATGGTAGAAGTATTTTAAACAGATGTAACTCTAATGATCAAATAGATTTCACTCTGAATTTAACTATAGCTGTGTTTCTAGTATAGAGACCACAGGCAGATTACTAAAAATGCTGACTGAATTGTAATGACGCTATTGCCCCTTTGAGCAAAATCCCACATTTGGGGTTCTGTGAAACATTTTTGTTTAGGTGGGAAGTAAACACCATGAACTTGACCTGAATGCCTAGGAAACTACTGATAAATAGGATATCCAAATGGAATCCTTTCCAAACTGGCGTTGGTAATAAAACTGTCTCTGATGTGGAGAGGATTTCAGACAATTCTCCGTCTCTCTGAACAACACAGCAAAGATCCATTTTTGCAGAAATTTCAAACCAGATACTCCAGCCTCTTGCACAAGAAATAACTCATTGTTTGCCTTTATTTTTTAGGAAGGATGGACACAGTTTTCGTTGCTTATTCTACTTCCACTGGCTTGAACTCAGTCTTCTTCTGACACCTTCCTACTGTGTGTTTGCATCTGAGGAATTTTTTTAGTTCTGCAATCCCCGTCTGGCTTCCTGCCTAGCACTCGTCTTTGTGTTTCCCTCTTCTGTATTACAAGAGTTTCAATTATTCCGATTGTTGACCACAAAGAATGCTTTACTGAGTATTAAGCGATACCTTTGCCTTTCTTGCAATATAATAACTAACAATGCTGATAATGTATTTTCAACACAAAATTATCCTTTTAGATCATTTTATGATTAGACCAATGCAATATTGTCATATGAGCTTTATTCCACTCCATCAATGCTGCACCATGCCCCCCTCCTCCAAGCATATCAGTAATGCAAGAATATGAAGTAAGAGAACAATAGATTTTACTCACGCTGTCACCAGCTATTTCTAAACATACATTTTCATACCTGTGGTCCCCGTATTTTATCCAATGTAGAGTTTTTACTTTGTTTAAGCGTAACGGGCCGAGACTGTACTCTATACAGACAACCTGCCTGTTAAAAATACAAATGAAAAAAAAAATAGAATTTTAAATGTGTATAATTTGAAAGTGTGGTACATGAAAAGGTGGCATCATGCTTCAGTATATTTGATTTACTTATCTTTAAGAGATAATTGTGTTTGTCAGGGTTGCAAATGAAGAAGTAGGACCATGTCCAAACCTCCAGCATAGCTGTATATGTGTACACAGAAGAGTGTCAAAGAGTTCTTTGATAAATTGAGCTGTCAGCAGAGGCTACCAAAGTTCCGGTAACACTATATGTAGATGAGGGCTTGGCTTAAATATCCTTTGTCATCCCACTGAAAAAGGAAGCAACGTACTAATTTTAATTATAAATAGATCAGGCAGAATTAGTTTTGATGACCATGTGGATTATTGCGCATCTTTTTTTTTCCTCTTTGGAGAGAAGGCAGTCTGAAATTTCGAAGTGATTTTTGAAGTTTAATTTCCTAAACCATATTCTACTGGTCACATTTTTCTTCTGTTTACTGTATTGTTTTGATACCTCCCACACGCGTAATTTTGAATAGCCTACGATGTGAAGTCCAGTGTATGAAATGTTGGAATGTTGTGTAGCTATGTACATCCATTCAGACTAAAGAGATCTCAGCATGTGTACGAACAGTCATACTTTGCATGGAGACCATTACGCATAAAACATTTACATTACATTCTCGGTAGATGGCTGGCTTCTTTCATGAATGAATTGTACCCATGGTCAGTTCTGCCTTTCATCTCCCATAATATAAAATTTGCTTCAACATTCTAATGTCTGAGTCGCCGTCGTATCTGTGAAACACGTGGCGTGTGATGTCTCAGTGAAGCAGCACAAGCACACAGAGAGCCGTCGTGTTGAGAACAGTGCCTGGGTCGGTGAGCACGCGGAGCGGCTGCCGCTGCGGGGGGTGAGGCGGGTGGGCAGCACGCTGACAAGGCGTTTCACTCTGAGGCATCTTGCAAATACAGCACGGACGTGGTGCGGCAATACCCACTGAAACCAAAGCGTCCTGTGCTATGCGCGGAAAGGAACTTAAAGATTTGGCAACATTACTCTTGCCATTGGACTTGGATGCTTTGTGCAGCTTCACATCCCTGTACAACCCTGGTGGAAGAAGCCTTCCTCATGCCTCACCACTTACCAGCAGTTTATTTACAAGGAAATAACAGGTTGGAAATAGTCTTGGTAATGACGTTCCATTAGGCAACCGTATTTAGCCCAGTCATATTAGGCTATCTAAAAAAGGAGAAGTTTTATTCAGGTACTGAATGTCACACTCTCTTTCTCTTTTTCATATGCAGCCCAACTAGAATGAAAACTGTAACTCTTACCTCGTCCTCATCTGTTGGGTTCCACAGAAATTTCCTAATGAAATGAAAACTCAACAGTCATTCAACCTCTTATTTTTATTTATCTTGATATAACATAGCGTCAGTTGTTGAGACAGAAAGATTTCAACCTGACACTCTTCTCCATGACTTAAAAACATAAGCAGCGTCTTCATTTCTACTATACACTTTAAATTTCCTTATGTTATTAAAAATCAACTTAAAAACAACACTAGTTTCTAAAGATCTGTAGCCAGCTATTGCTATCAGCATTACTACCCAGAGCTAGTAACTAAAAATGTAGATAACAGAAAGATTACAGTCCTCGGTTTCTTTGCAGTGTTCATTTAACAGCACAATAGGTGCAACTCTGAACTACAGCAGATGCCCATTAACCTGAGTTGGGATCAGGTACAGATAATGCTTTTTATATATTTCAGAGAGAAATCTGAGAAAAGAAAAAGTATTTCATTAGTTTTCTGCATTGTTTCAATTAGGCTGTTCTGGTAGAGAATACTTAGAAGACTAGTTCACTTTAAGTTCTTAAGCACTGTATCTGTACTTTAACACAAGGAAAAGAAAGTATGAACATTAATATCAGAAAGCCCCAGTTTATATTAAGTGATATATATTTAAATATAGCACTTCAGTTTCATCTGACAATATGTCCAAAATGCCTAGTCTGCTTTGGGCTGTTAATACGGTGTCTAACCCAGGTATTTTGTAGGTTGCCAAATTATGTTTTTCACAGACTATATCTACAGGTCTAAAAGACAAAGAAAAAATAATTGTATAAATTAGCTTTATTTAATACTTCAGCAGTGCACAAACGTGTAAATGATTTTTCATTATTCTGTGCTTTAAGAATTTCATTATTTGTACAACAATTTATTGTTTTGGTATTCTGAACTCTACTCACAAAAAATACTTTCCCTTTAATTGGACATCCTTGGATTGATGAAAATATTGAACATGTTTCATCATGTAATTGGAGTGAGGTCCTCCTGGCAGTGGGTCAGGATTTGCTCATGAGAATCTGAGAAGCATTGTTACTGTAGGTTATTTTTTTCAAATTACCTTATCAAGCTGCAGCGCCTAGCTGATGCTGTAATTTACGGGCATTTTCCAAGATGCCGGGCTGCAGTTCAGCTGACATAACACCGCTGGTTAATTGTCAGCAAAAGAATCCCCCACCCAAAAGAAGAATTTGTGTCAGAATTTATTTTGAAACAAGTCAGTAACACCAAAGAAATGAAATGCAGCAATATCAAGGTCATTTCATTTGGAGGCAAGAGGCACCTATTATTACTACTTCTTCTTATTTTATTATCACATCACCTACAATGTCAGTGTCCCATTTTACTCCCACTGTACTAAGCCAGGTATCATTGTGGCATTACAGGTGGATGTTTCAGGGACTAGGAGAGTCAGTCCAGGCAGTCAGTGATTTTTAAACGCTTATTGATTCCAGAGAAACAAGTTTGACTTTATTAGAGTTCCTGGTCACTTTTTTAATAATGCAGCAGCCATCCAAGGACAGGCTATGTTTCTCAATGTTAGTTTCAGGACTGGTTCTACTGGAATGCTAACATAAATTTTGCTGTGGGAGGATGGATTAATGATTGCTGTGAAATGGGTCTTTATAGATAAACACAAATCCAATTAAAGTGAGATAGTAAAGACAGCTTACAAAATGTGGAGAGATGAAAGATTTTTTTTTTAGTCTGCAGACAAACAGCATTGTGAAATGCAGAAAAGTTGAGTTTGGGTGGGAGGCTGATCACCGTTGTGGGAGATTTGGGCTTATTATTGAACCCATTAACAGATGCAGTAGAATCGGGAATTAGAAAGATAAATAAGGAAGTAAGCAGAATTACAGACATCCTGTCTGCATTCACTTTTTGCAGAACTCTGGCTAGTGTTGAGATAAGATGAAAGGCATAGGACAACCTACTGCAGCACTGAAGCTGAAACCTGTCAGTCGGAGACTGTTGATTCAGGCAGCCCTGAGACAGAATACTTAGCAGGTTGCTCCTACTGTACTTTTCCATAAAGAAATCAATTCCAGAAAATCATCAGTCCTTGCAAACAGTACTGAAGACAGCTGATTGTATTTCCCATCTGGCATCTGAGATTCTGAAATGGCAAGGCTTGTTCACTAGCATTTTTAGCACTCCTTCAACGAGAATATTAGAGTCGAAGTGGAAGCTTGATTCAAAACTTTTAAAGATCAACAATTTCTGACAAAAGAATAATCAGGCTACTTTGTCCTTTGAGGCAGAGCATAGTGATGATATCATCAGGTGCACATAGGGGTCTTTATGGCTCTATACTTCAGTATATTAACGTGAAGACCTTTGTCCTTGAATGCTGGGCTGAAATCAGCTGCATGAGTTCTGTAGCTTGCCAAGAAGCAATCCATTTTGGCTGATTTGGACAGAAGGGGAAAAGGGTGGAATGGTATATCCACACAGACATTTTGAGCATCAGGTACGAGCTGATCTGGAAAGAGACACCGAACAGCATGCTGAGGGGAGGGGGCAGAGAGGGGGAAGCCTGAAATAGTCAGACGTGTTTAAATGAAGGGTTCAAGGATGGATTAAAAAGCGACTAGGGAAACTACCTGCCTGAGAACAACCAGCTCTGACTGCATGGGGGTGCTTGAGTAGAACACAAGCAGAATTATCTCAGAAAGCACAACCAATTTCTCCTCATCAAGTAGGCTTCATAAATTTGCTAATCTGAGTCAGAAGGAGGCAGAGGAATATGTGTGCTAATTCTGGGCACCCAGCCCCTGCCAGTCCTTCTCTCCAAGTGCTCCGAGCGAACTGAAAAAATGTGGTTGCTTTTTTATGCATTGCTGCTACTATCAATGGCATAGGTGATTAGCATTGTAGCTAAAGAGAAATATGGTATACTCTGCCAAGACTTGGTGCCTTTGGAGATGGGGGTGCAAGATGTAGGGCCCTGCCAATGACAGATTTACTGATTGATTTAAGATTGTTTCATTCACTGGCAGTGAGGTCCTCATGGGTGATAGCTGGTAGAAGAATCCAGAAGATTACAGGACAGCTTGTCAAAGTATAAAGTCTGTGCTAATTGCTGAAGGAGGTTTTAAAATCATCTGGTATCCTAAAGCAACAGTGGGCTTCCTCGACAAAATGAGGGAGGCATTACCAGTGTCTGAGGATTCCTGGTGAGTGGAGGAGTATCTGGATGAAAAAAAAAGAAATGAATCCTGGCATAAGAGCTTCAATGCCAGTGATTTTAAAGTGGGTTGCAGCACTGCGGTACTGCTGATTCAAAGATTAGGTCAAAGAAGAATGACCAGTTGGGGTATTTAGCCTTCTTCATGGATCATTTGCCAAAACCTTCGGGTGGATACTTCACCTAACCAAAAATGTAAAACTCTTGTCTTGGGTGGAAAGCAAAGGAAGCTATTCAAAACAAAGCACTGTACAGAGCCTGAGCTCGTTACCAATTGTCCGACCAATTTAAGGGGACACGCGAGACTGGCAAAATAACTTCTAAAAATATAATAAGTGTAATTATGGGAACAAAGAAAGGAAATTTTTTAGTAAAGCATATGAATCACAGTAGTTAGGACTATTCGGGATCTGCTCTTGCTTTCTGAGTACCTCAGGACATTTTAATTACATCTGGATTCTTCTAAATAAAGCACAGTAAATTGTTAACTAAAGCATTTTGCTTCTTAAGTGATTACTTTGTGACATATGAAGATTTGAAGCCTCTGAAATAACAGGGAGTGGTAATTAATTTTAAACATAAGAACAAGGTCCAGCAACCCATGCATCTGTGGAATAACACTCTCCCAACTACATCAGCGCAGTGGTTTAGTCTATCTTATAACCTGTTCATCTGTGCTCAAACTCTGATGCTTCAAAGGAGAGTGAAAAGCAACACACCTTCACCTCACAGAGGGTGATTTGGCCATGATGTCCTGGGAAAACCATACCTTCCTAATTCCTACAGCATGCCTGACGGAACACTTAATCCGGACATTAAATTAATTTTATTGTGCAGAGTTGCAAGCATTATGAAAATGTCAAGGGCAATGGCCACTTTCTTTTATCAAACATGAAACAAATGGTTTTCTTAGGTGTCACATTGTAGAACTTTTCCTTCATTTACCAGATAATTTTTGTGATCCTAAAGCCTTCTTAGTATTTTTACACTCCTTTTGAACAGGGGATATTAGAACCAGACACAAATATATTAGTCTCAGCTGTATCAACACTACACACCAAAGCACATTGATCTTCTTAGTTCTTATTCATATTCTCTTTCTTATAGATACAAAAGTCCCGCTCGGTCCTTTGCCAGAGCACTGTACTAAGGCTACATGTTGAGATGCTTATTTTAACAGTAGCTGAAGTCATCTCCTTCCAAGAATGAGGTGGCTCAATCATGTGCCACAGTCAGTAATCTCTTGTATATCTTTCTAGGAAGAATAGCTCTTAGTTGATGTGTGGAATGTAAGGTTTAGAGTCTGGAAAGGCTCTACAACGATATTTGCAAAAAGGCTTACCAAATGAGAGAAGACATTTAGCCTGCAGCAGCCTATCAATTTGTTATTAATTCACTTCTGTACCAAAGACAAAAGCATCTTGATCATCAAAGGGACATTTGCATTTCTCAACAAAGCTGGATGATAGTATGGAAGAAGGACAGAACTGTCTCCTGAGTAGCCTGAGTACCAATAACACTTTTAGAGTTGGAAAGAGGATTTGAATAAACATGTATGCAAATCTAAAACAAAAGTGAGGATAAGAGAGTTAGGATTGATCTCCAAGTCCAGATCCTCACCAGTGAACATAAGCTGAGGATGTGAGTTTGCTCAACAGCTGTATCGTCACCCAGGAATATATAAATGCTGAAAAGCCTGTCAGCTGGAACATAAAGGGTGAAAAGAAACTTTGGAATAAATCTATGTACTGGGCAAAATGTGCATGGTTTTTCTGTCAATAGGACCCTTATAAACCCCTTGTAACAGGATTATCTATTTTATATTTTATAAAGTCTTTATTTGCTTTCCCTAATGTGGCTCATGTCCATTGTGGGTGGCATATGGCCCTTCTTGAAGTATTACAGCAACAAGCAGTATTTTCCCATTAGCAATATTAACTGCATTATTTAATTTATGTAAATAACTGCCAGGGCAGTTAGCATAGTACTGAATAAACTTTAATTCATACTTATCAAAACTACATTATCAACTTAATATCTACTGTATAAATTTTCTGATACTCACGATGCCTTTGAGTAATTGGATTCTAAAGTATAGTCAGTTTGATGGTAAAAAGTGAATGTCTAAATGCAAATAAAAAATAACAACAATTAGTAAAAATCTTTAAACCACAGTGATGCAACTAGTGAGATAAAGGATATCTTCATCGTATCTGGGGAATCTGAAAAGATGTCCAGTTCTACTTCCAGAACTCATTTTGTATGTGTCCTGCACAGTGCCTATGTTAAGTGAGAGGCTGAATCTTTTTTCTACTCATGTGGTTCTAGGTTGCCCAAACAGTGTATCTGGGATTCATCTAACCGACATTAGATATCTGAACTACAGGCTGATGCATCCCATAAACCAGGAGCCTTCGTTTAGTTGAGACAAATGCCCTAGCACAAAAGACCAAACCTATGCTCTTTGAACTTCTCAGTGTTCTTACACTCTTCAGATTCCATTGGAAAAGGCACCGAAGAGGTCTGCTCTCATCCTAAGCAATGCAGCTCCCTCCTGGAACATCTGAAAATAAAAGCACTGGCATGAGGAAGAACTTCTTCCCTCTGAGGGTGATGGAGCCCTGGAACAGGCTGCCCAGAGATGTTGTGGAGTCTCCTTCTCTGGAGATACTCAAAACCCACCTGGACGAGGTCCTGTGCAACCTGCTCGGCAGGGGGGTTGGACTAGATGATCCCCAGAGGTACCTTCCAACCCCTACTGTTCTGTGATTCTGTGATTCTGTGTCATGTTTGCGATGTGCTTGCAAGGAGTGTACATTTCAGCATCCTTATTCCTATCTTCTGTCTTTTCCTTGCTTCACGCAGACACCCTCAGCAATTCGGCAGAATTTGGTTTTGGACTCGTAACATTTTGCCATCCTTCCAAGATCCCCATGTCACAGAGGAGAAATGACTGGCTTCTGCTGTAGACACTGCTGCAGTGAAACAATCTGGTGTCTGTCAGGGGGTGTGATCATATGCATGGTAGCTACCTGCTCACCTCTACCAGAATCCCAATCCCATTCCACAGTCGACCCCAGAAGAAGTCAGAAAGACTGTTTTTCTGATCAGTCACTACTTCAAACATTCCAGTAGTCAGTCACTGTAGTCAGTTTCCCATTCTCAGCCTCTCATAGGGAACAAGCCCAGAGAGGAGGTTTAGAATTCCCTGAGAGATGGTGGGAGCTGGAGAGGGAGGAAGACAAAGGAAAGAAAAGGAAAAGCAAGGAGCCAAGGTCACCAGACAGCAGAATTATATAGCTACCTAAATCCTCATCTCTCTCTTCTTCACAGGCACAACACAAGGAAGGAAATAGCATCTCACAAGAATTTTCCTTCAACAACATTCCCACACACAGGGAGAACAAACTCTGCACTCCATGGCCAGGCATTCTCACGCATAGCAGAGGAAAACAGTGATGTCTGGGATGTGAGTGGAAATGAAGCTGTCTCAAGGAAGGCTGCAAAGGTATGTCACAGCACTGTGATGGAGCTGGAAAGACTACCCACTCCAGCTCATCAGCGAGAACCACAGTGCTGCATCGACAAGGAGGATGAGGCGTGTGCCGTCTGAACAGCAGGCAGCGACAGCTGATCTCTCATCAGATCCTTTTCCTCTACATGGTCTACTTTCAGTATTTCCTAGATCTTTAGTCCAGGACCGGTCCTCAGCCTTGCTTAGGTCAGTGTTTTTACACTAGTGTTTGAGCCTCATTTATGGGCGTGATAACGGAGCCTGCATTCTGAGATACCTAGGAAAGGGTGAACTTGTAGAGAGCGACAGGACATAAACTTTTCAGAAATAGCAGTTGCTTCACAGCATGCTATAATTATGGTATAGACACCTAAATTAGCAAGTTGTTCAAGCAGAAGAGAGACCCTTTTGATACAGATGAGATGTTTGCCTTTTCCCCTGATCACCATGACCGTTCAAAGATGATGAAGAGTGGCCTTGCAATGACATCTGCCAGCTCTCTCAGCAGTCTTAAAGGTATCCTGTCTGATCCTGTGGTCCGTGCACGTCCAGCTTATGTAAGTAGTCCCTAATTAGATTCGTTGATACTGTAGGTAGTAACTCTCTCCCACAAAACTTACTAATGTGAATGGAGACCTGGTAAGACTGAAAACAGAATTTGTCAATAAAGACTGAGGGAGGAAGGCACTTTGTCCTTAGTCAGTGGATCTCCAGCCCGATATAGCAGTGGGCCCACCTTTTCCTTTTTCTTCCTTATGCTGTTGATGCACCTACAGAAACTTTTCTTGTTGCCCTTCATATTCCTTGCTAGTTTCAGTTCCAGCGAAACTTAGGTTTTCACAATTCTGTCTCTGCATTTCTTTGGTAGCTTGTCCCTGCTTCCATCTCCTGTACACTTTGGTTTTGCATTTGAGCTCAACCATTACCTCATGTAGCGTATGTGTCTTGACCTGATTTTGAGTCATGCAGATCTGTTTATAGCTACAGAATATTAAAGTGCACTTCTATTTTAAACATCCCACAATCCCCCAGGAAAAAAGGCCAGAGGCTCAGCCTGTCTTCCCGTTTGGGCAGCGTTGTCTCTTCCCTGTGCTGGGGTAGTCACACACGGCTTTTGTGGATCAGCTCTAGTCAGGCTAGGAAAGTTGCAGTGGCCATGGGGCAGAAACTCTCTCTCAACAAAGAGCACTAGAAGATTGACTAATGGGTTTCCTGCTCATGCTTCTCCTTGCCGGTGGCAACGGTACTCAGATACACCCTTCTGTGAGCCTCCGTAAGCCTGACTTCTCTTTAAAAAGGACCACCAAGAAAATGGCTTCAGTGCTATCACTTGACCTCCTCTCATGGCACTGTCAGTATGCCTTTCTAGGGTATGCTGAGGTTATTATTTTTAGCAGAAATATTTATTAAGTTCTCTTTGGAAATCTTCTTGCCAGTACCCTTGGCCTGGCCACCCGCATTGTGCAACGGTTGGGCTGGCAGTTCTGCCATTCTCTGCCTAGCTGCTTCTTGTTCTTGCAAGCCTCATCTCAATGAATATTTATCATGGCCTTTGGGGCTGGTGAATTTGGCCTGAGAGGGCTTTGCCATATGTTCCTGCACTCTCAGAAGGTTTTTTGATTGGAAAAGTTCAAAACTGTAGAATAAGATCTTTCAAGTTCCATGAACAACTTTGGAGGACATAGCTGTGGCAGTGTCCAGCAGTGCTCCACTGAACTCTGAACTTCATAGAGACTCACGCTGGACTTTTGTACATTTACCAGGTGACTCAAGTAGTCAAAAAGACACCATTGTTTGTAGAGTGAATGGCCCCTGCTCAGTTGAATTCTCCTTTAATAACCAGCTAAAGATGAGCAGCTGTCTTGGGAAAAGACTTGATGAGGTTTCCTGAGGCTGGAATAACGAATAAATGGACTCTTCTTAGTAACAGTTGTGACCTGCTTGGGAATTCCAGATATTTGCAATATGATGCTGTGATTATAATCTGAAAGTGAGTGCCTTTAAAAGTCAGAAAGGTGCAAAATAATCTCTCTTTGATTTACTGAAAAAGTTGTCATACCATTTCAGTCACCTTCTCTTGAGAAAAATCAGAGCTATGATGCCGTTAAACTTCTAGTCAAACAGAGTTGGACAAAAATAATCAATTCATCTTCCTGTAATGAATGCCAAGGCTGAAAGCTGGTGTTTTCTTATTAGAATCATGCTGAGTAGGGGGTGCAGGTTAGAATCACACTGATAGGGGTGCAGGTTAACAATACCTGAAGAATAACAGTTTGCCAACTCTCTTCTTGGTATGTCTGTCCATCAAAAAATAATAATCCTCAGTCCTCACAGACAATGAAATGAATAAATATTATTCTACTACTCTCATTTACAAAAAGGTAGCTTTAGTGATCTCTTACTTGAAATTTCTTTTACTTTATCACTTAATTACAAAAAAAAAACCCTTAATGACTACTTAAAATATAATATACTTAACCAAGAATAATCTGGTGAATAGTGCTCTGATGGGACATTTCTGACAGAGAAAGTTTTGATCCAGAGACTTGAAAATATCCATTAGCTGTGTTGTTTTTCTAGGTGTAGTAAACGCTCACTTCATCCCACAGCAGCCCAGGTGATAATCCTGCATTTATGTATATCATCCTCATAACAGAACTGCGAGGACCAGTTAAGAAAAATTCCTTAAGCCCCCATATTGTCAGTCTTCATTATAAACTGCCAGAAAGAAAAGTCTGGAGGAGCTGCAGCCACTGCAGATATCTTTATCTATAGCTAAAGAAGCAGCATTTGGAAAATTTAAGAACTTCACTGTTTGCTGTTTCTCCTATTTTATTAAAAGTTTCATTACATCCAATAAAAACCTCAGTTGATGTCCATGCTCCCAAAGTACTTGTTTTCCACAGTTAAAAAAAATGACACAGTGATTAGGCATATAGTAACTTCTCTTAAAGTTTATGTCAAGGATGTACATTAAGATATCAAGATGGTTTGGGATACATTTTCAGCTAATGTAATTAGGAGAGCTTCACTGAAATTAATTTACAAATTTAAACTGTGATCCTAAGAATGATTTCATATGGCTGCATGAGCTCATGCAGTGAGAGCAGACTTTATTTCAAAATGTTCTTTAAATAAACTTGTTGCTGTCTGGTCATTTCTAATTCCAAAGCCAGCATTACATCAATGAAAAATAGACCTAAAATAGATTCATCCAGACATTTAATGAAGACCATCCATATCTTAAATGTCAGTTGAGAACTACAGGTAACTTACCTGTGCTGGACAGACAGATGACCACCATCTCTTGAATGTATTCCAGTTATTTCACTTTCAAGAATCTTGTGTTTTGCTTCAAATTTAAAAAAAAATTATTAGCTTCTCATTTATAAAAAAAGTACCATTTATTCAAAATACGATTCCATTATCTGTTAGAGCCACATCACTTACATTGTTATTTAGGCCTTGAGTCAAAGCATCTGAGGGGATTTCTATTTCTATGTAAGTTTAGAATCCATCGTTTGCATAGAAAGTTCCAAAATTTGATGATAAATCTGCTGTTGTGGGAAAACGTGCAGACCATTTAATGGAGAGGTGACTGTTTTGAGAGGAACAGAGAGAGATGTAATTTTCCCTGCCAGGAAATAATTGTTTGGGCCTCGGACTTATAAAAGGAATATCTAGAACAAAGTATTCCTGAAATACTGTTGGCTTTCCATCTATTTTTGCTACAATGTCATCAGATATTGCAGGTACTTTGAATGTCCATAATCTGGAAATGGAAGAAACAACAGAAAAACAGAGAAACTTGAAAGACAAAAACTTCAGTCAGTTGAACCGACTGAAAGAAATTCAGCTACGTGATTCATGTCACATTCTTAGAAGAACTGCATCTACAGTGGTACAAAATTATTACCAAATTCCGTTCTAATTTCAGAAGGTAGGTGATGGCATGAAATCAGGGAGAGAAAGACCAAAATTTGCCTGCAGTTGGACTTTAACTTCTGAGTTTACAAAACCAGGCATATTCCTATCTCAGTGCTGTCTAGGAACTGTACATGACTGAAAGATCTGACTGAGAAGAGTATCTGGCATTACAAATAAATGATTGTAACATTGTAACTCCATGGAATAATACAGCTTTCACTGTTACTGAGGACACCTCCTCCCCGCCTTTCCCACACCCTCCTTTGGGCTACTTGGAATGTGTAGAGGAAAACAGATTAACAGGAACTAAAACCAAACCCTGCTGCAGATGATGATCAGGCCCGTTGATAATTTAGCAAGAGTTGTGTTGATAAGCAAGAAGAGAAAATGAGCCTTAAAAGGGATAACCTACATGTAGGAATAAGCTTATCATAAATCATGCAGACTAGCAAACCTGACAAGAGAAATAGTCATGAATCTTGGGAATTTCTAAGTCTTTGGGAAGAAGAATTCTTAGTTTCTGACACACTCGGTGTGTATGTGTGTAGGCATCACGTTGGCAGTTACACATGCATCCCTACAGCAGATATTCCAAGCACTGAAAGCAGAAAATGTTAGTGTGCTTGGTAAGCGACTCAGAGAATCAGATAAAACAATAACAAAACACATTGTGCAATTCTATATCCTTACGCTTATGTGCTACACTTGCCCATGCTCAGTGTATTCCATAGAATTATTAATGAATTCTACTAATCCATCGTTGATGGATGCCTTACAGAGGTTGACAATCTGTGTGGCCCTCCCAGGTGCAGGTACAGAGCACACTGTCACTTCATTGAGATACACCTGGAGATGAACACAGCTCTAGTAGCTCCAGCACATCAACTCTGGGGGGAAGTTTGAAACTTCAGAGGTTTCCTTGATGGACGTTCCCAGCAAGCAGAGAGTGTGGATAATGCAGGTTAATCGAGGCAGAGGAATTATTTTTGTTACTTTTCTATTAATAGTATCTGCACAGCTTTCCGATATTCCCTATCTTCAGTTGGCATAACACGACTTGTTCATTAAATACATAGGATAATAATGGAACTCACGGGGTGCAAAAGGCCAGTATCTCTGATGAAGATGACTTGTTCAGATACCAAGGCCCAAACAGTTCTGTCTCACTATGTCAGGATACAGCAGGGCTGACAGAAACTTAAAAATCGAAAAATTTATCTCAGTACAAAGCAGGCCTGGGAGAAGTAAAAGCTTTCTAGTTTTGGCTTCTGGAGAAAATGTGATGCAGGAAAGAACTTATTCCTACTCTTACAGACGATTCTGAGTTTCCTGAGAAACTGCTGCTGAGTTTCAGAGGAAACCTCGGAAGCCTGAGGCCTCTCACTGGCTGTTTACCAAATACTGAGCAAAACTCTGAGTCTGTCCAAGTTTTCAAAAGCAAAAGAAGCTGGTAGCTCAGTGAAGATTGGTCTGGTTTCTTTCTGTCTGATTCTGCTGGAAGATATGTCTCCCGAGAAACTGAGCTTGAAATTTCAGTTTTCATGCCTTGTCTAGTGATAATCATCCTGTCCAGTCTGACTACAACTGGAGTTACTCTGTGGGCTCAGTGCTCCCAGGAGGGAGGCTAAGGAGACTCCTGCATGTGATTATTGGGAACAAGTTGTTTCACCCCAAATTGACTTCATTGTTTTTTCTGTCAATGCATGTATTAACTTCCAGACTTACCTCAATAAATGAAATATTTGGAAAGGTAAAGATGACAAAAATTCTGTTTTTGTAGATGTGAACACAAGTCCCAGTGGCACTAAAGGTGTTTCCACAAAATAACCAAGCATATGTGAGATGATGCAGATGAATCCATAGACTCTATTCCTTATTTGGAAGAAAAAAGGCTGTTAATTTATAAAGCAATTTTATTTTCTCTTCCTTGATTATTCTGCACTTCAGTTGTGTAAAAAAGCATCAGTTAATAAGATAGAAAAAACTAACACCACAACTCGCACCCTTAAGAAACAACTTACTAAAATTGCCAGAATGCACCCATTTTGGGGCGTTGGGTGAATTATTTCAGCTCTGCTGTGAAAAAGCCCGTCTCTGGAGAGAGCAACTTTTGCTCTGGAGCGTTGCTAGGTTGCCATCTAGTGATAAACCAGAAAGGCACAGCGGAGGGAGAGCAAGCCAAGCCTACATAAACAGCACTACCTACCCCATTGAAAGTCCTACTCGTTTCTTGCAGTACAATACACAGTATTAAATACATGCTGACAGTAAACCCTTTAAAAAAGAAGGTAAAGTAACAAAATAGTACTGAACTTCTTGGAACTGGCATTAAGATGGTGTGTAAAATGGGTAAGGGTCAGATGCTGAGTATGCTGCCGGAAACATCTGCAGCTGAGAACCCTTTGTAAAATGTAAACCCAGAGTCATTCTCACTACCCCATGACAAAATTTAGCTCTGATGTGTTTGGATTAGCTTCACTGAAGGCCTACGTAGGATAAAATTTTACAGATCACAAAATTTGTGACAAATACCTTTGCTACACATAACTCCTGTCATGTTCACTTCACTGTTATTTACTGGTTTGTTCTATTTTCTCGTGAACACACAATCAAATAAAAACTGTGATTTTTTTGTCACTGCTGACCTGTTGTATTTTCACATCACACTGCAAAATATGGTGAATACTACATACTCTTGGAAAGGAAAAGAAGTAATTGCCCTAAAATGCAGTAAGCGGTGATAAAAATAGAGCAACTGACATATGAGACTGACCAATATGAAAGTCCTTATATTAGTTCTAATATTTATTGGTCCAAAATACTAGAAATAACAGTGCAGAAGAGTTTCATCAGGGGCTCCAGCACAGCAAAAGTAGGAATTGAAGGTGATGGCCCCGCCTCAGCCAGCTCTTCAAATGTCAGGTTTGTCTGGCTACAGGAATTGCCTTTTTGTGACGGTCCAGACTCACCAAAATCTTACTACAATCCCTTTACTTATTTCTAAGAAAATTGGCAACAGTTGCTTGTGAAAAGAAAGGAACTAATCCATCCTTTGCAATCCTATATGATGGTGCTAAGAAAAAAGCTCCTGTGAACATCACCTGATCATGGATGCTGTAGTAGGAGGAGGCTCCGGAATCGCTTTTGCTTTTTCCTCCCCTTCCAACCACTCCCTTCTTATCCTGTTTCCTGATGCAAACCCCCAGTCAAAGCATGGCTGTAATATAAGCAAGCATTAAAAGATGGATTAATACTTTGGGTATGATTTCATCATGTTTAGAACTATATTGCTACTACCATTGCCCTACTACTGCTCATCAAGGGTATAGTAAACTGTTGGTTAGCGGAAAATGCTGAATTCTTCAGCAACAGGTGAAAGAAAATGTCTAAGATGTGCTAGTCTACACAAATACCCGAACTTCATCCTAAACAAGCTAGCAGAGACACTGGAAGCAGTTTAATTGAACCTGAATGATATTCCACCCGAGCTACCTTGCTGCTTTTTTTGAAATTATGCCTGAAATACCAGCACATAAAGTTAAAAAAGGCAACCTCCACTTTGAAGTCGAGAGAAGGGTGAGGAAGAGTATCTGTCCAAGATTTTTTTTCCAAGTGAGGATGAGGCGTTTGACACAACACCTCACACAGGTTCTGAACTTCCAGGAGCGGCGTGCCTGACCAGGGGGTTATGTTGAACTTTGAGCTGATACCTACCCTACAACCTGACAATTAAGACTCAGAGACCATCCATTACAGTAAAAGATTTAGGTGATTTTTGATCTTGTCTTCGACTCTATGAGCTTCTATACATATGAAGCAGAACAATTACATGCAGTGAGTATTTTAGGACCGACAGAAAGGCTGACGTAAGTTTAAGTACTGTGGTGGATGAAACAAAGGGCAGCTAAACCTGTAGAAGACAAGCTCTCTTCAAAGAAAAGGAAAAAGAAAAGAAACGGAAAAAAGTAGAAAAAAAGAGGCCCAGACATGGGCTTCTCATCAACAGCTCTCATCATGGCTCTACTCATCAACAGCTGTTTGTAGAGTTGCAAGTGTAACAATTTTAAACAGCATTCCACAGAAGAAAAACTCCAAACGCCCATGCCCTAATTTTGGATGCTCCTGAGAACAGTACTTTTCGTTTTTCAAACAGGTATGAACAACACGTTCCTCTTCCAAATTCCAAAACAGCCTGCTGAGTATCTGAGAACTCTAACTAAAATAAATGTTATTATTAATTACATTTTTGTCCAGCTAGTGTAAGGCTGTTTATTGCAACATTTCTCTCCTGAAATTCTGAAGATGGAATAAGCTTTCATATTATAAAATAAATTTTCAAACAATGAGCATTAAAATCATATTTACTCAATCTATGCATTTCAGAATACACAACACTCAAAAGCCAAGTTCAGTTTTCTTTGCATTCTTTCCATAGCAGCAGACAGAAAACAAAAAACTTCCAGAACGTCTAGTTATCTGACAACAAAAGTGCCTTCACGATACAAGTAATATTGCTACTTTTTTCTTCTGTTCCATTTTAATCTTGGAGGTAGTAACAAATGTTTAAAACATTAAAAGACATAACAATGGCAACTTAATAATAACAAAGGAAATTCAGAGAAATTGTGGTGGCATGCATGCATACCTCATGTCAGGCACTGCACCAAAGACTAATGACTTTCTGCCATTTGTTTAGGAAACCCACTCCTAACAAAATTTACTGTACATATTAATCCCTACAACTAATCCATGTGGGATAATCTCTTAAATAAATCTCCATTCAGTCCGGAGATTTATCTGTACAGAGCAGCTTGGCACATTTTAGGTCTAAATTAAACCAGTAAATTGCCATCACTGCTTATCACATGCCATGACTTCTACAGTGCTTTTGTTTAAACCTTTTTCCAGCAGTTTGCTATGCAGGTGCATGGGGAAATCTGTGAAGAGACTTCTGTTTAACTGTCGCACGTTACTGCCAGTCACAATTTCTGAAGATTATTTTCACAAAGACTAAAATCTGACCGACTCACTAAAACCTGCTAATTATCCTATCTCTATGAAACAGACAATAGGTTTTACCTCACCCGTTATACCTGTGTATCTGCTGCCGTATTAATGGGAGAGAAAACCTTGCAAATTTGTATCTCCTAACACAGTAAAAGGAAAGAAGTAAAGATGTCTGCAGGCAGTGTATTTCAATAAGACATTTCCATTTTCAACTGGTAGGTTTTCCCAAGACATGTATTTTAACTTTTTTCATAAGTGGCATGATTTCAGCATACTTGTGATGGAATACTTGCAGCGTGGTTCAGTTCAGAAGCATCTGCACTTTCAGGATCATATATCCACAAAATCAATTTCTCACAAGTAAAAAAGAGACAGAAGTCGATAGTTTTTTAAGAAACACTGATGTTCTATCACTGCAATAGCGTTTCTTCTTGTGACAGCCCATAGCATAACATTAACTTAGGTAACGCATACACTGCAAGCTGACCTTGTACTCTTTGGTTCTTTTTGATGCGATCAGGCAAGAACCGAGGGAAGCAGCACCTCCTTTCTCAGAAATAAAGAGGGGAAGAGTAACAATTTATGCAGAAGAGTTTTTTGTCCTCTGATGCTGTCATACCTCCCTCAGAAGCCCTTCCTCAGCCTCTCTCCATTCCTGTGGGCTGTGCAGCTGTATGCAGCCTGTCCTGCTGCGGCGAAGGAAGAGGGGTTACTCGCTGTCCAGACCAACCAGAGCTTGTTTCTTGCCAAGCAAATGTTACAAAGCTGTTACTTAAATGTGCATCGTGTATGCTTCCAAGACTGGCACGTCCCTAACCTACTGCTCTTTCAGTCCAGAAGAAGGCAAATCCCTGGTGTTTCCATCTTGTGGTACAGGCGAGGGGAACAAGCATCCGGAGAGGCGAGCTCACCACAAAGCCTAGCAGGGTAAGGATGTGCACAGATGCTGTTACCAGAAAAGTTGACATGCTGCAAGTTTCCATCCTACAGCTCACATCCTGCGGTTTCCTATTCATCCACTCAAATCGGAATGCCAAGTCTTGCCATCCGTCCTTAGAACGGGGCGAGCTGCGTAATCGCACAGCTGCCTGCTCAGCGGTGGCTGAGCAGCAGAACTTGCGCAGGGTTCTGAAGTGAGCTTGCTGCCACAGCTGTGAAGTTCAGTCATTTCTAGCAGACTGCAAACTACTTACGAACTCAGTTTGTTAGCAAGGACGCTTTTTTTATCATTTCACATTTTCAGATTTCCCCACGTGATCGCAATCTCTCTCACAGTCAAAGAGGGGGTGATGTAGGAAATAATCTGTGTTATCGTCTCTTTATATTAAATGTGGCAGATGTTACGAAATAAGGAATTTGATAACCAAGATGATACTAGTTTGCTGTACCAATGGAATGTTTAATCAGATCCATTGTATGCCACACACGTTTTAAAAACCTCAAACAAGTCCACAAATTCAAAGAAATGAATGAGAGGTTGGTCTGCCAAAGTCTGCCATTAATCAGCCTGAATTTCTGTCAAAATTGTATTCCATAAAAATAAGAAAAAAAAATAGAGAAGAGATAGATCAAGATATAAGGCCAAAGTACACATTCAAACTTAAATTTACTTGGCTTTCACTTACAGAGAGTGGCTCTGTTCTACAAAATCAATAAACTACGTATTACTTGAAATAATCATTAAAATGCTTGCTATTGAATAAAACTATTTGACATGATTTAAATCAGTCTGCTTATATGAAATGTGTATACAGTGTCTAAAATAATGTTTTTAACATACTGGCTTTGGTTATTCCACTTCATAAATATTTTAATATTTAAAGAGAGATCCATATTTGCTGATGTTTCTCATTTAAAAACATACTCTAAGCATCTTTCATAGGCTCTTTTCATAACGTAGTGTCTCTCTTACCAAAAATATGTACTATTTAAATAAAGCACATCTTCTGAGAAGCTCACCTTATGTAAAGTTACCAGATTAAAAAGGTCAGTTTGCCAGGAGGTATACTTGCTGTATCAGCACAGCGGAGACCCCGCCTTGAGCCCTAGATGAGGAGAAGAGTCCCCTCTCCACCAAGAGAGACGCGTCCCTCTCTGTAACGCTGTGGCAGGGAGTAGAAGTGCTGCCTGTGTTGGAATGAGGGCCTCCGAGTCTGCTGCGCTCTTGCTGCAGCTGGAATGGGTGAGGTCCAAGGGCGAGGGAAAGGCAGGGAAACTGCTGTATCTTGGATGACAGAAATACAACGCAATGAGGATTGCCTGAAATGAAACCCCATTAAACATCCTGGATGAAGTGTTAATTCTGACAAAGTGAATGCTAAAGCATCTACTGCCTTCAAAAGAGGTCAAGAATTTATCCGTCAGTTCAAGCAGAAAAAAGAACCTGTAGACAGGATCAGAGTTTATAATACGGAAGCACATTTTTGTCATCACTCAAGTAAAATGTTAAAGAGCTACCTATTGCCTTCAAGTTTGCTGACAAAAATCCATAGGACTACAAAAGCGCATTTGCAGTTTTTAGACAAAGACACAAGTAATTCCAACTACCGTGACTGAAGTAGAAGAAAAAAGTCTGATCTGTGGTGATTGTAGGATGAGAGATTGCTGTTGTGAAGGCTGTCTTTGGCTTCTTGTCAATCATGTTTTGTTTAATTTGGTAACTAAAGTCAGTGTATTCCTCCCAGCAAAACAAAACAAAGCGAGCAGTTAAGTGCTCCTTTCTGCAGTAATATCTGGGAAATGTAGGAAGACATTCTCAGGCAATATTAACACTAATCAAAACAGAAAACATGCAAGAAAGTTTTCCCTGATGTTGACAGAAAAGAATCCAAGCAAGCGGCTTACTAGCCTGCTATACGAATAGAGAGATGAAACGGTTACGTGGCTTTGAGAGCAAGCACACCGTGCTTAGCCTTACACAAGAGTTACCAGAGGGGTTCAAAAACTCTGAAAATGAAAGCTACTGCTATTTATTTCTACTATGTTTAGGGCAGCAGGACTTTGTATACATATTTCATAAGGAACAGTATGCCATTAAAAGTATCCCTGACTAGCATTATGGATGTTTTCCTCTTAAGTAAAGCAAGCCAAATACTGGCAAACTCCATGGATGCTAGAAGCAGAATACAAGTTACTACTTTTGCCTAAAAACTACTGGTTTTATTCAGGAAATCTACAGAACTTTTCCAGTAGTGTCAAGACCATCAGACTTTTTCTTTCCTTTTTCCTACCGAGTATGAGGGGATCCCAGCTCCAGCAGGGCTGCCCAGCCCAACAGCCCCCAGGGTTCCTGGCTGCTCTCACTACACTACAGCATCTGCTCTCAGGCTTCGCTATTCATTTTTTACTTTATCTGTCTGGCACACTGCAAGAGCATGCACTCTCCCTCCACACAAGTGGCACCTTCTTTTCAGTTATTTTTAATTCCTATTTGTCCGAGCACATACATTTTAGCTGTAGCTTCACTCTGACGTAGCCTTCTTCAGAGACATTAGAGTGTGCAGGGAGACATGCTTACGTTCTAAGGTTTAAAAATCATTACTTTAATAAGCAGGATAAATACAAATACACAGACAAAAGAACAAAGTCTCTGCCTCATTCTCCTCCCTTCTTTCAAGCATTCTTTGGAATCCTGCAACAGCATCCAAAATATTTTTATTTCTACTATTGGCTCCTGTCAGGAAACACGTACTTCTTTCCGGCCCCCGCAATCAAAATTCTCCTGCTTTCTACACTAGACAGAAGGTTCTTCGATAACCTTTAGACCTGTTATGTCCTCCCAAGTCCATCTCTTTAGAGGAGTAAACCACACTTTTCTTTGTAATCTGTTGCTCATGAGCTGCCTGCTGCAATTCTGTCCTGAAGCACTGATTTACCTTGGGCAATGGCTGGCTGTGTCTTTGTTCAGCACTACATTGGAATCCACATGTCAGTATCCTGCGGTTTTAGACCTGTACTAACTACAAAAGCTCTTTTCACCTTCTGTGGATTTTAATTCAATATGGAGACAAAAGTTCTCAATTTGACCCATACATATATACATGCACAATCCCCAACATTATCCAAATTCATAAATTCCAAACTGTCAGGTTTTTTATTTATTCTAACAGGTCATTATTATGCCTGTTAAAAAAAAGTTACCATTATTTATTTCAAAAAATATTTACATAGAAAAAAACCCCTACTTCTCTGTTTGTGAAGCTGCCGTCACGTACCACATGAAACAATTAGCATGGTCAGAAGCAGGCAAGTACCGCTCTTTACCCTCAAATGTCTAGAAGACAGAAACACTTTCCGCTTTGATATACTGTCTTCCTAGCACCACTGGTTTATGTTTTGCTTGTATCAATATATGTATCTATAAAATGCTTTATTACATACAGAAAAAGCTTTGATTTATAAATGTCCAATTGAATTCAGTGAGACTATTTATGAACACACAAGCGTGCTTGGAAACTCAAGGTCCTAAAGCCTTGGTCAATAATCAGATGTGTAGATGAGGACTCATCACAGCACTTGCTACCTCTCGTTCAACCAGTAGTTGAAAACTCGAGCATCTGGAGTGATTCTGGAATGGCTCAAGAGATACTAATAGGAAATCGAAATTTTAAAGGCGACAAGAGAGCTTGAATACGTGGATAGGATTTAGGATTATTTGGATAGAAAGGGTGAGGTGAAACATAAATGGGAGAGAACTAAGGTTTTGCACTCGGAAAGGGCCATAGGAGGAGTTAGAGAACACGAACATATAGGCAACAATTAATTTTGATGTTAATGAAAAGGTGACCCTGCTTCGGCAGGGGGGTTGGATTAGATGATCCACAGAGGTCCCTTCCAAACCCTACCATTCTGTGATTCTGTGAAAGAAGTCACAGCAATCCCATCTGGTAAGAGAAAATAGGAAATTAAGAGAGCTTTCTTACATGAAATATGTTTTGGGGTTTTTTTTAGATGCTTGCTTATTAGATTCTTTCTGAATAGAATGCACTGCATTTATGCAGTTTACGTATGTTTCTGTGCCACCTTAAATGGAGGTGTAAGTGGGGACACAGACACAACACTATTCACTTCTTTATAACAGTCTTACCTAACGAACAGAGATTCAACATGATATTGCAAACTTCCTTAACCCTTTTAGAAGATACTACAGTTCCTTCTGGTCAGCGATCACAAGAAGGATTCAGCATGAGCTTCTTCAGATCCAAACCCAATTACAATTCAGACCCCAAAACACCAGTTACATTCTTTACAATACACTGAAAAAATCCTAATTACTCAAACCCCAAGTTTTTTTGTGTAAACATGGTGGAAAACTGTGGCAATATCCACATAATCTGTAGCATTCCAGTGAGATGGGCAGGAACCACTATCATTACAAACCCGTTCAGGAATCAAGAGTTCTGATGAACTTGCAAGAAAATGAATAATATCTGCACAACGGTTTCTTATCTCTCTTTTAATGCAAGATTAAAATCTGTTAACATTGTCCCATACTTTTTTTTTAAGCTTTAATCACACTACAGCATTTGGTATAAAAACACTCAATGGTCATTAGAAAAACTTCTGTGAGAAAGCTGAGGTTTTTTGCAGCTATATATGATAAGCAGCTGCCTTTTTTCCCCAGACAAGACGTGGGATGCAGACAGGTCTGCAGAGCAAGCAGAGTAACTGGATGTTAAAGGGGTAAGTGTAAAATATCTAACATTTCAAGAAAATAAATAGGCTATCAGCAATCTCGGAATGCAGTGATTCATCTTGCAAGCAAACGGACCATCTCTACACCAGTTAAACTCTGTTCTTCCTTGGAAGTTTTCCTTCACAAACTTTAGAGATAAAGATGAGTTATTTTGTAAATAGCGTATTCCATTCTAGAGCTCCATTTTGCACCAGACTATGGATGCTATGAGAGACATCTGCATCCAAACCATCACCAAGTACTCAATGATCAGACCACAGCTAATTTTCTTACAATTTGTTTTCACACCTTACCTCAGTTACCTCAGTCTTTATTTCTGGTTTTACTCTGTAAGCCCCAGCAAACGGACAGTTCGGTGTTGGTTTAGGTGAAATAAAATTGTTTTAAAAATAAACACTACACATGACACAAATGTTTAACACTGGTTAACATGAGATGTGTGCATCTGAGAATCTGTTGAGATTAAATCTTGAAAATTTAGCATTTCAGGGTCCTCTTCATAAGTTTGTGCAAGAGAAAAACCCCACATTTGTACTACACAGAGAATACAATCTAGCAGCTCAGCCCTCCAGTGGCAATCTACATCTCTAAGACTGAATGATGATAGTTTTAGGGCATTATTTATGAGCACATTGGACCAAATTAAAAAAGAAAAAAAAAAAGGAAAGAAGAATGTGAGAGAAACTGGAGCCTAAAAGCATGTAAAATATTCATTAGGCTTTTGGCTGAAGTTTTTCTGACACGTATGCGAGACAACCAAGCTCCTGCAGCGTGTCGGTGAGCGCCTGGGTGCTAGCAGGCGCCTGTCTCTGCGCAGCTGTGTAACAAGCCCCTTAAGCACAGACAGCTGGCAGGGCACCTTCCCCAGCCCCGGAGCCGGGCGTGGGTCAGTCCAGACGCCCGCACATCCCTCCTGAGCGCCTGCCTTTAAGGTCAGGCTTCACCCCATTCACCAGCTCAGCCTCACCGTATCTTGTCCCAAAATATCAGCTAGGATGAGTAGCAAAAGAAATTAAGGATGTATCAGGACGCAGGCATTATGGGTTACAGGTTAACACAGCCAAAAATCTTTATTCTAACCTGCATTTAACAACCAAACACAATCTTGGTTGATGCGACAGCTGTCACCCACAGCCCTCGTGGCACTTTCAAGAGCTGGTGAACGCAGGGTGCTGTTTTCAATCAGACAAAGCTGATGTAAACCCTTCCCTTGAGCTGACACTTTTGCAATGACCCAGATAAGAGAACTATTCTAACCAAAAACCAGACCTAGGAGAAAGGAAAAGCTTTCAGCCAATTCAAGATCTTTCTGAGTCAAATACTGTGCCATATTTGGCATCCTGTTTTAATGAATAAAAACAACAAAAAGGATTCAGATGTTTATTAGGGGTTTTGTTTGTTTGTTTCCCTTACATAGTTCTTCATTCTCCCTGACTCAGAGAGACATATTCTGAGAAATTTATAAATCTATAAAATGCTGAAAAAGATTAATCACCCAGTATCTATCACACGTGCGTTCCATTAAACCTTGAAAGGCGGATGCTGTCAAAGGCTAAGACACAGACAGAACACAGTGTCTTTGTACACACTTACCACATTGTAACACTCGGGAACAGGGAACTTACTCATACCTGCCTTGGAAGGTAAGCTGCTGCTCAAATCACAAGCAGCAATGAAATTCTGGGGGAGCACTGTAATAAAAGCTAACTTGTGTCACACATGCCCATTTTCATATTTAACATATTGTAGGTAAATATTTAAACTACAGTATCATACATACAGAAAACTACGTTTCATTTCTGCTCTGTAAAGACAGCAAGTTGTCTGACATTCTTGTAGAGAAGAATGCAATGTGCAGATCTGAACTCAACATTTTTATTTTTTTTTTAGTATTATTATATGAAATAGTTATCTTTGCAAATCATAATTTACAAGTCTCATTTCCAATGAAAGGATTTAGCTTTACAACTTTTCAAAGACAGTATTTTATTCTCGTGCATATCTCCAGTCTTGTCAGCTGTACCTTGTTTACACTTGCATGTAAAAAACACGCTTCTGTAAACTGCGGTTGTGGTTCAGCCTGGCCGGAGGCCCGGTGCCCACCGAAGCCGCTCTGTCGCCGCGCCTCCTCAGCCGGACAGGGGAGAGAAAACATGACAGAGGCTCATGGGTTGAGGTGAGGGCAGGGAGATCACTCACCAATTACCGTCATGGGCAAAACAGGCTTGACTTGGGGAAATTAATTTGTTGCAAATCAAAATCAGAGTAGGATAACAAGAAATAAAAAAAAAAATCTGAAACACCTTTCCCCCACCCCTCCCTTCTTCCCAGGCTCAACTTCACTCCCAATTTTTCCACCTCCTCTCCCCAAGTGGTGCAGGGGGACGGGGAATGGGGGCTGCGGTCAGTTCATCACACGTTGTCTCTGCCGCTCCTTCCTCCTCGCACTCTGCCCCTGCTCCAGCGTGGGGTCCCTCCCACGGAAGACAGCCCTCCATGAACTGCTCCAGCATGTGTCCCCCACAGGGTCACAAGTCCTGCCAGCAAACCTGCTCCAGCAAACCTGCTCCAACGTGGGCTCCTCTCTCCATGGGCCTATGGGTGCTGCCAGGAGCCTGCTCCAGCATGGGCTCAACACAGGGTATCAGCCTCCTTCGGGCATCCCCCTGCTCCAGCGTGGGGTCCTCCCTGGGCTGCAGGTGGGGATCTGCTCCACCATGGACCTCCCTGGGCTGCAGGGCACAGCCTGCCTCACCAGGGTCTGCTCCATGGGCTGCAGGGGAAAAATCTCTGCTCCAGCACCTGGAGCACCTCCTGCCCCTCCTTCACTGACCTGGGTGTCTGCACAGTTGTTTCCCTCGCATATTCTCACTTCCCTCTCTATCCCACTGCAGGTTTTTTCCCCCTTTTTAGCTACGTTATCCCAGAGGCGCTCCCACTGTCACTGATGGCTCGGCCTTGGCCAGCAGCAGGTCCATCTCGGAGCCGGCTGGCACTGGCTCTGTGGGACACAGGGGAAGCTTCTGGCAGCTTCTCACAGAAGCCCCCCCTGTAGCCCCCCCCACTACCAAAACCTGGCCACGCAAACCCACTACAACTGCCAATGAAATTCTGAAACTATACCATATTGTCTTAACTATTCTCCCACTGAATTAAAACTCTTGTTATTGTGGTGATGTTTATGATTTTTAAAGTTCTTACTTTTTGCCTTCTGCAGTACAAATATCAGGAAATTCCCAATCAATAAATGAAGTCCCCTCATATTCTCGGTATCTCTAACCAAAGAGTTGAAAACACCTGCTAGTATGTACAAATGTATGAGTTGTGACAACATAGACAAGTATTACATTATAATGCTCTTAATCTCATTTTTATGGTGCTAAAAACATTAATGAATGTAACAAAAATAATTAAGGGACATTTTAACTGGAAAAACTAATTTAAAAACAGTAATAACAAGCAACAAGCAGGGATCAATTACATTAGCACACTGTTGAAATAGAATTATGTATGTCCTAACTGTATAATGATTTCTCTTCCTCCTAAGCTAAGCTGACAGTGTTCTGGAGACTCTGAAGTGCTACAGACGCCAATCGTGTCTGGCACAGTGTTTCTTCGACTATTTTTGATTATGGCACTACCAATACCCAGTATTTTTTGTGAGCCCCTGTACATCTTAACATCAAATTAAACAAGGAAAATGCTCTAAAGGTGCTGTAAATAATCAGGAAGTAAAATGAACTCACCTTTTATTGAATGTTTTAATGAGATTAATGTGAAAAATTTCAACATTTTACTGTTTAACAGAGTTCTGTAGGACACCTGCAGATTAGCTAACCATGCCTCACAGACCACCGTGCTGCAACCACTGCTCTAGAGCAGACAAGACCTCAGTGTACAGTATCTGAGTATTACATCAGTGGCACAGGCAGAACCAATTTTAACAGAGAACTCATACTATAGACCATATGCCCTGACATTTTCATTGCCAAGGGCTATTTCTTCAATCTGTACTTTTCCTGAAACCCAAATTGCCCGCAGTAGGAAAAACAGTATCAGAAAAGTATGACCATTGTTCAGCAGTCCTTCAACCCAATTAAGAAGTATTAATAAGAAGAAAGAAATAGCACTCTATGACCCATCGGCCATGTTGAGCACTAGCTAATAGTCCAGCAGGCCTTCTTCCTTGTTACAGAATTTTCCCTTTGTTCATGCTCACCCTTGGTTTTCTGAGCTACTTCTTACCTAAATTCTCCTCTAAACTGCTCTGTGTGTCAATTTTTTTTAAAATACATAATCAGAATATGTGGGATACTTCATCAGAATAATTGAAAACATACAGAGGTAACAATTCCACATATCTCTTCAACACATCTGAATGAAATGCACATCTTGCACTGCTTCCATTTAGTGTTTATCTATTAGAAATTCCTCTCTGAGTCTCTTGCATTTATTGGGAGGCAGGAAATGCAGTCATATGAAAAGCCTGAGCGTACCCAAATTAGAGCGAAATTTGTGATAAATGTAACTGCCTCAGTTCTTCACATCCAGTCAATAACACTGAATGATTCAGAAGGCAGCACAACCTAAATCCAGTGTACACTTCTACCACGGGTTCAGTTTTACAAAGTTAATCCCATGTACCAGCTTGCTAATGCCAGAAAAGGCAGTAACAGCCCTTCATTCCTGGAATATAAACTCCTGCCACTTTGTTCCACCTCTAAATGCCCATCCACCCTGCCACAGAGTAGATTCAGCTTGCTCAGACAGCAAAAAAAGTTCATATAGTCCATACATGTTGGAGGAAAAAACCAGTACCATAACATTGCATGCTCTTCCTGGTTTTCTTGCTTACAGTAAGTGAACCAAAATAAGTGCAATTGGGAGTCTGCACAATTTTATTCTGAACTCATACTACAGCAAATGCCTGTTTTTGACAAGGGGCATTAGACACCAGTTGTATTTGTGCTTTGGTGAAGAGTTACCATGTTTTAGAACTATACTATAAATACAGTTATCGAATTACATCAGTAAAGAGTATTTAATATCTTTTACAGTATTAGAATGAACGCCTCCATTTAGTTTGGAAAGAAAAGGGGGTGGAGGAATGACAGAACCATAATAGCATATATTAAATAAAAATTCTAAACCTTGCAGTACTGATCAGTATTGGCTAGGTCGATCTTCATTAAATACTTACAGGTTTTCTGAAAGTGAAGAGTTCACAGTTTTCTTCGCTGGTTCTATACCACCAAGAAAACACACCGAAACATAAATCTCAAAGCTCTTCTACACCAAATAAAAACAGCAGAACAATGGATTCGTGTGCCTGAGACCTCTTTGGAAAGTGGCATTACACTAATACCACATTGCTAGGCCACCACCACGACAGGCTCAAATTTACTTTGAGATTCGAAGGAATATTTGTGTTGGCAAGGATGAGGTGTTAATATGACTCACCTATACTGGAAAATCATATCCTGAAACACTAATCTAGCCCATTGTTTGGGGAGTCACGAGATGATCAATGGCCTTAGCAGTGAGTGCACTAAAACAAAGTTTGCCATTGTGTCAGCAAAACTGGAGAAATTGATTTCAGCAGCTCCTTGTGGCTTCTACTGACTTCCCACCAGCTCTGTGCAGTGCTACAGAAATCATGGCCGTGTTTTTTTTAGCAGAAGCAGACAAAAATATTAATACTACAGACTATATGGAACGCCTAAGGAACTAATTGCTCTTTGAAGTGTATACACACAACATCTTTGTGCTGAACTGACTACTTTGTCATAGCTCTGCAATGACATTCAGGATTTAGGTATTTTCTTTTTTTGTTTTTAATGTTCTCTTGTCAACTTTAATTTTCTGTTATAGATCTCCCTAGGTTTACACGACACAGTTACACATTTTCCCAGTGGCTTTTATAGATCCTCAGATTCTTGGTTAGAGTGAACCTGAAGGAGCGAAGAAGCAGCTAAAACCCTACAACGTGCCAGACAGCTGCAGACGGTGACTGCTCAGTGACTCAGTTTTTTTAATAGCTATCCTAGCGATAGTTACATCATTCAGATTTGTCTTTTTAATAGCTTCTTTACAAAACCAAAAACTCTTCCCCCGGGGTGGCGATTCTGTGAAGCAGGAAGGAATGAAAACAGCCACCGAGACATCCGTTCCACTCCTAAACCCTCAAGTATGCACCGTGAAGGCATTTCTCGGCTACGGGTTTTTTCCATTATTTTTTTTTTTCCCTCGTGAATGAGCTTGGGGCCACGTTCCGGCGTCTCTGGAGAAAATGGCCTCTTGCCTTTAGCTCCCGGTTCTACCAACCGATTTACATTCTTACCTACGCAAAACTAACCACGCAGGCCACGCCGCGACCGCAGCTGGCAGGCCTGACACCCGCGACAGGAGGCACCGGGACCCCCTGCCCGCAGCAGGGGAGACGCCAGCTGGGCACCGAGCCCCTCAGGCTGGCAGGGGCCCAGAGGGGCCCGCTCCGGTCCCGCCGCTGTGCGGGGACACCTGCGGCACCTCAGGCCGCGGG
>Ga0065711_1029699_pt1 | contig 35155 bp, 25 predicted proteins | sample Hoacrofraction12_FD_59098 | JGI IMG/M metagenome (GOLD analysis project Ga0065711, IMG submission 59098) | Hoatzin crop microbial communities from Cojedes, Venezuela - Epithelial fraction 12 v2 (version 2) | ecosystem: Host-associated > Birds > Digestive system > Esophagus > Crop | place... | reverse complement strand
CCCCCCTGCCGAAGCAGGGTCACCTACAGCAGGCTGCACAGGACCTTGTCCAGGCAGGTCTTGAATATCTCCAGAGAAGGAGACTCCACAACCTCTCTGGGCAGCCTGTTCCAGTGCTCCATCACCCTCAAAGTAAAGAAGTTCTTCCTCATGTTCAGCTGGAACTTCCTATGCTTCAGTTTCTGCCCATTGCCCCTTGCCCTGTTGCTGGGGACCACTGAAAAGAGTCTGGCCCTGTCCTCTTGACACCCATCCTTAAGATGTTTATAAGCATTTATAAAGTCCCCTCTCAGCCTTCTCCAAGTCAGCCATGTTTTATCCTATTCAAAGATTACTGCTGCTGTTCGAACAGCTAAAGATATTGGAAATTCTAAAATACTGTCTCTTCATAACACAGCATTTAATCAGCTTTCCTAGTTGGCCTGCACAACTTTGGACAAAGGAATATTGTTTTATGAGTCAAAATGCTTTTTTCATTAAATGCCTTCACATAAATACTAAAAGATTAAAAGGAACTTCATACACTATTAATAAGCACACATTAAACAGTGGTTTTCTGAACTAGGCTTATCTTTACTACCATTTCAATGAAAAATTAATTTTCTACCTCCAGTCACAGACTCAAGCTTAATAAAAACCTCCAAAACATGATTAATAAGCTTTCCAGTGTCATTATCAACCTTCTCTGTTAATTATGAGTACGTTTCACTATATGAATTGGAACAGTGAATAAAGAAATCTAATTTGATGGGTTTATCACCTTAAATACATTGAGAAAGTTAGAACTTGCCATTCCTTCCATTAAACACGTGAACCAAAAGTGAATGACAGGAGCCTTTGGTATTGAAAGGCCACAGAAATCCTTGCAAGAAGGCACCTGACAGCGGGTGTTCCAAACCAGGGAACTCAGCAAAGCTTGGGCACCTCATCAGCTGTGCCATGAGGCCAAGAGGCTGAGGCTCGGTGGACTCTATTCCGCCCAGCAAAAATTAAGTTAATTCTCCAGCTTGGAGGCATTAAGACACATCTGTGTCTACTCCATTATTTGTTTTCATTTAACTTGAAAAAAATCACTAAAACTCTTTGAAGTCCATTGCAAACTCAATGGCTCCGTTGAATTGGGCTTGAATTGTCTAGTGGGTTCAAAGGCTACTCAGAGGAGGTGAAAGAAAGATGGAGATGGTGGCTAGAAAACAACACTGCCACAACAGCGTAGGTTTTTTATTTCAGTCTGATTTTTCTACAAATTCACAATATGCTGTTTAAAAAAACCCTGTAGGAATCCTCTTTAAATTAATTAATAGATTTCTGTTTAGTTTAGCAGATAGAATGAGGAGCTAATCCACAACAGACAGCCAATACAAGTAAATGAGGCCAGAAATGATCATTGTAACAGTGAACCAATATGCTGGAAGAAAAAATACTGTGCTATGATATTTATCAGTAAGTGGGCCTTTTGACACAAAATATATACAAAGCTCATCCAGTCCGAGATACTGTCAGCACAGAAATGCAGATGGAGATTGGCCTTTCTGTACGACTGAATGAAACATCTTTAACTTTACTCCACTGCAATTTTTCTGTCAACAGCAGTGCTTGGCACCTCTTCCTATATTTTCAAGCCCACAGTGAAATCCTGGAGTTTGTCACTCTTCTGGGGAGCTTCACCAGAGAACCCTTCCAGTGCAGCGCCCGGCCGGGCCAGCAGCACACCAAACAGCTGGCAGGCACGTGGAAGCTGGGCAGGCAGCTGCTGCAGCTGTCCGTGCGCAGCCACAGGGGCACGGGACAGCAGGAATGCGACATGCAGCAAGAGTCGCACCTTCTAAAGTGTACTACACAGTATCATTTAATTTTATCCAGATTTTTACTTTGATAAGAAATAAATGATTCTCATGTTTGACACAGTATTATCAAGAAGAAATTCTTAGATCAGGATGATCAGAGTTTGAATATTTTGTATTTACCTTTTCACTGACACGATTTTCAGATTATTTTGTTCAAGACATATGGAAACTCGAGACACCAAACAAACTGGTTTGAAGCACAAGGTTATGTGGCTAACCTCGCATATCACTGTCCTCTCATTCACCTCTCTTTCTTATGATAACAAAAACCACAGCGCAGGCAGAGATCACTTTGCACCAATGACTGGATCTCTTTTCATAAAGGTGCAGTAGTTTCTAAAAAGTTGAGACCAACTGTAACGAGCACTCACTTTCACAAATAACTCATTCTATAGATACAGAAATTCAGTATGAACACTGTGAAAGAAACGGTCTGAGAAGCAGAACACTTCAGGCTTGTCCTTCTGTTTGTCCTGGTGATGTCTCTTCACAGTATCTGCACATTCTGAGAATCTGTATCGGTATCAGAAGTATTTCCTAGAATGTTTCATTGCAGAAGATATGAAACATGTTATCAGAATAACTTTACAAGTTATTAAATTTTTTTCAGCTCGTTAATTGCTCTATTCACACACGGAAGAGTTACAACAGATCAGTCATGAGCTGCAGTATATTCAGCTGAAGGTTATGATGATAAAAAGGGTTTTGAATCCAAGTAGTTTTTACAAGTATATCAACATTCATTACTTCTAAGCAGAGGGTGAGACTTTGTGCTCCTAGATTACGCTTTCATTAGGTGTAAGGGACACCACATTAAGAGAAAGAAGTGGAGAAAACCCCCACTCAATGAAGATAGCGAAACAGTATTTGAAAAGCATGCCAATCTATGCAGCCTACAATCTAATCTGTTATGGAAGTACGCAGATATTTAATAAACACCAAGCTAGTCTTCTGAATTACAAATTTTAAAAGGGATCATTTGTGATCCAGTAAGCTGAAATCACCTTTATACTGAAACGGTATGTGTCTTTCCTAGGAATGTGAAATCAGTCAAGTAGGAAGGAGGAATAACCTGAATGATTTGGGGGTACAAACATTTAATGACTACATGGCCAGGATGCCAGCCTTAGTATTTCACTTTTGCACAGCCTTTCTCCTATCCTACACCCCAAAAGCACCACAATAAAACAAACAGCAAGGCAAACAAAATCGAAGCTCTGCAGTTTTGCTGACAACCACCCCATGTTCACCGTCTGGGCAATGAACCTCACTCAGAAGAAGTCGCTGTAAAATCATTGTCCCCTGTGGCCATACTTGGGTATGGTTGTAGCATGAATGAGTACACAGCCCTAAAGCTATATATACCAAACCCACTTTGTTCATAGCCTGATTGCTAAAGCACAGCAGTTATGTGTGTGTAAAACATCGACGAAGACAGATTTCACAGGAGCTGCAGGGGAGATGAGCACTACAGCTTCCCACCTGGGATTAGGCCTTTACCCTCAAGATCCATCTTGTCCACCTTATCAGGGCTTGCTTCCATTCAGACTTTATCATGACATAACCACTGCACATAAGCTATGCTATGGTAGAATACACAAATTTTTTAGAGTGAAAAAAACCGCAGGGGAAGAGTGCCAACTTCTGAATTTCTACACTATATTTTTCCCTTTTGGTAAGTTTCTTTGAGTGTTTAACTACATGGAAACAATTTCATATTTCTTCTTCAGGTGGGGAGGAAATATGAGAAGAGACAGTAATGGAACAATCACAATCATATGAAAGTATCCTTCATCTGCACAGTGCAATTCCTACTGCAAATTTTATGATCCACTCTGCAGCGCAGATTTTATGTGTGCCTCTAATTCACATTATATTGGCCAGCCTCCACTGATATGCTCAACTGCTCTAAGGTTGTGATCACCAATGTCACCTCCCCCCTTACATCCTGGCACACATTCAAGATTAGTCCCTTTTCGGTTGTGTTCTCCTGAAATTTCATTTTAACTATTGTTGTTACAGCAGAGTTATAGCAGTCAGGGCTGGTGCATCTGTGACATGCTAAACCACCTGCTGGTGAGTCCTCAAATACCTGTGTAGAAGACTTTTGGTTGTCCTGATCGCCAGCACTTTAGCACAAAGGATTGGCTATACCGAGAAAAAGGAGCTGACTTGCAAAGAAGAGAAAAAGGTGAATGCAGGAGAGTTGGTAAGCCTAGAGCACACATCCCTAGAATTCCAGTGGCTTCCAGAAGACATTCCATAAATGACTGAAAAATCACACAAATACAGATAGTCTAGAAGTGCACCGAGATATTTAACCAGATTTATTCTGTAAAAGATCAATAGATTTAATTTGCTTTCCATTCTTTAAGCAATCACAAAGACAGGGAATAAATTAAGGAGAATCTAATGCTAGTGAATAGGTGAACGATGTAATGGCATATTTGAAGACTCATATCTCTGCCATGTATCCTGAAAAAATACTGACTGACTTTCCAATGTTTTCTTCTGCCTACAGTCACCTATGCCACTTAATTACAGAAAACTAGCACATTATGAAAACCTTTCTGAATACGTTATGAAATTATAAATATATAGCACTAACTTGTGATTCTGAGCCCCTCCTCTATTGAGGAGGCATGGACACGCGCATTGTTACACTGGACGCAAAAAACCACCACCGCATGAAATGTAACAGCAAGCACGTACAGTGGGAGCATCATCCCGTGACTCAGCTACAGACTACTACTGTTTGCACTGTAGGCCGTAGAGTGGGAATGTTGTGGAGCTTTTGGCAAGACCGCCTGCTTCAAAACATTTGGGGAAACTCACACTCTTTGGTGGTGATCTCTGGCTCATTAAGAATAAAGCTTCTAGTTTGACATGGACGATGCAAAGGACAGACTTTCATACAGAGCAGTAGCATAGCAGGTCTCACCTTCTACAAATGGAGAAAGCTACACAGTGATGGTTTAATTCTAAGACTACTGAATTGTTAGAGATCACATTTTGAAGTCTAATGATTATTTTTAAGCCTGTGCAAAGACAGATTAAAATAAAGACATACGTGACTTTTTAGAAAGCAGCTGAAGCTGCTGTGGGTTTTTTTTTAAACTAATGCACATACTCATACAAATTGTAGATTGAAAAAAAAAGGCATTGCACAATGATGCATGAATGCCTACTACTTCTGCACCTCAATGTATCTCCTTTCCATCATTCCTCCAGACACTGGAACTGCTTTTTTGGAACACAGTTTAATTAAAAGAGCGCAGTAAGACACAGAAGAGTTTGCAGTGACACGGGTTTCATTCTTAGTTCTGCTACTGATCTGCTTTGAGCTTGAGTAATTTTCTCCTCACTACACATCTAACTTTCTTCCTGTTTTTGTTCTCCTATACATGGATTGTGATCTCTCTGTCTATCATTATCTACGACGTCTTGATTGTCTCGCACTTCTATGGCTTTTTGCACAGCAGGAACTTCATCTTCCTGGGAACTCGAGCTGTTATTGTGGACTTGAGGGCACAATTTAAATTTCTCTTTCTTCTCATGGCTGTCAAATATAAACACAACCCTTCAGAGAGTCATGCGCAGTCATGATCTTCAACTCCTTTTCCACACTCCATAATTAAGCAAAGGGAATAATTGTTCTGTAGGTCCTTTGAAAACATGATTATGGCGTGCAAATCAAGGAATAAGATCTGTGCTTAAGGTTTTTCATGAATATCTAAACTGAGTGTTCCACTCCTCCTGCATTAATTTAAGCATGTGACTCCTGGAGCATGCTGTGGAGAGGACCAGTACAAGGTCTGTGCCTCCACAGCAACAAAATCCCTTGTAAGAGAAGAGCAGCATAACAACAGGAAAGCAGCAGTTAATGAAGTGCTAGGATTCCTTACCATTTAAAGACGCCTTCCCTGTCCTGCTACTGAAGGTAAGTGCCTACCCATCAGCTGCTTCAGTCCACCATCTGCCTATTGGTGCACACCTCAAAGGAAGTAACTTTTGCACTGATATGCTGAGTTGTGAACACATACGATGACAAATTTTTGCTGCCTATTTTGGATGAACATCCTAGAAAGGCACTGTAGTTAACTTTACTCTCACATTAGCATGGTATACTGCGAATGCAAAAGGTTCTGCATGCCAAACAAACGCAAAGGCAAAGCTCTTCTCATACACTATGTTCACCAGACCCCAGCTGTGAATGGGACTAGTCATGGACCGCCAGCCTTTGACGAGTCTTTCCTTTTTTCTGATAAATTCCTCTCCACGGTCTGATAAAGAGCCAGATGTTGCTGCTTCTTAAATCACCTGGTGTTTTGCCACTGGCTTTTAATGACATCAGAAACAGGCCCAACCCAGGAACATTATTTATTATCTACATTAATGCAGAAATAATGTATTTCTGTTTGAATGCTTAAGAGTACTTTAAGTAACCATGATAAGACGACTTCACTTAATCGTTTAGATTACTTTCTGAAAATAGCACTGGAGATTAAAGCAGCCAAAAAGTGAAACAGAATTTGTCTTATTCTGAGGAAGCCCGAAAGGAAAGCAGGAACACTCTGGCTGCTTATCGCTCCATCCCAACCAGCACCACTTAACAATGTACGTTTAACAGATGGTTAAATGAACCTAATTATTCAGTATGAAAAGATTTTAGTGCTGTAAGACTAGGACTCAACAAAACCAAACAAATACTGCTGGATCCCCAGTACAGAATCAAAAGAAGCATAATAAAAGTTGTTTAACTTATAAATATTTGGGAACCTGCAGTGCTGGGAAGTAGCTTTCAAACTTCTGTAATTCTAGTGTTGTGGCAATCACAGCTAAAAACAGCTGCTGCAGGCACTGACGTTGACGAGAATAAAAAACAAAAAATAAGAATAACTGAACGAGCAAGTTCTGGGAAAACAGAACCTTGTTCATCCAAACAAACAACACTGAAATCCCATAAAACTGAAATTCCATAAAAATTATCAGCTCACTTACTCTTGATTTCTCTAAGTTATGATACAAGCTGCACACAAGCTCCTCGAAAGCTATATACTTACACTGTGAGCAAATTTAGTGATTGTACAAAGTGCCAAGCTAGTTGAAGCTTGGGAACCAAGGTCCTTCACTTTGTTGAGGGCAGAGGCTGCAGTGTTAGAGACTTCTCTGCCCTGCCCAGCCACTTGCTAGACCGACTGGTATGAGCTACGTTGCAGGCATGGTACTGTTGTTCACAACTGTCTACTGAAAGCTGAACTGAGATCTCAAACTTCATCGCGTGCCGATAGCCAACACTTCTCAATCAGCAGCGACATGGCTAACACTTGAAGCAGCAGCAGAAAACTGCAACTTCTATGAACCTGTTGACATTAAATATTCTACTTCATGATACCCTGTGCCAGGGGCAGCGTGCAAAAAAGGAGTGTTGGACTTCAACCGTTATGGCTGTTTGTAAATAAAAAGGCTGTCCCGAAAGTCCACATCCATTTTTCTTTAGTTTTTGTAAAGAGTATATGTTAACCATTTGACAAATATAGATTCTTCCCTGCTTCTAAACTTTTTTTTTTGTACCTCAGTATTAATCACCACGGTGTCATTCTCAGAAGAAAGCCCACTGTTCTCCTATGCCTGAAATGCCTGCAGCAAGTGGGGAATACATAATGTGCAATGTTTAACAATGGTACATGAGAGTTGGAGGTCTCAAGATCACTCCCCAGTGTTTCGTCTAAGCAGTAACACTTCATGCAAAAGCATGCAGTATAGCCCCTTGCGTGCCCGTCTGCTAAATGCTCATTGCCATGCACTGATGACTGAATGGAAATATATTATGAAACTGAAGGGACACCTCAAGGTTATTAGGCCTAAAAATGGACCTACCTTGACATTCTCCCCATACTGAAGGCCTTACCTTAAAGAGGGACATTCACACTGAAGCAAACTTGAAAAGAGAGAACATTTATACAAAAAGAAATTTACTTGGCCTGTGATTTCCTAAGTTCCTTTTGGTGTTACTGAATGATACTGCATTTTAAAGGGCTTCTTCCCCACAGCGCAAAGGCAAAGTCATAGTTCTGCATGTATGACGATATAATCCACTGTCACAAAAAAACAGAGGCGTACCAAAAAACCCCACCAAAACAGTATCATGACTTCCCAACAACAGGTTAAAAATCCCTCGTTAAAAAGTAAAAAAATCTTTGCCTGTTAGCAGTCATGTATGAAAACAATTCTGAGATTATAAAACTTATGTTTCAGGCTAATATATTTGAAAGTTTTCTCCAGAAACGTGGTCCCTCTTTAAGGATTCCAGCCATATTTCATAGTAAGCAGATGGTTGCTGCAGCAATTTAAACACGCACCTCTCTAATTGCACACATTTTCGGGAGCCCTCCGGTGAGGCACCTAGCCAGGAGGCAGGTGCGGCCTCTGCCTGCGCAAACAGGCCAGCTGCACACTCTGTAGGTGCTGATTTGTATTTGCTATTTATTACCCAGCTTCCAAACACTGTGGGCATCCGGCTCGTCATAACTCATCAACAAAGGGCTGCCAAAATTTTCCCAGTTTTTCACTCATGTAGAAGAGAGGGAAAAGAAAATTCCCAGTGCTCATTGACTCCAGTGGTAACCCACCATCATTGGCTAGGACCAGAATTTCGTATTTGGGAATGATTTTATTTCAAACCTTTGCTGCAGCGCAAAACTGAAAGAGGACACGTTGCTGGCATCCTTAAGTCAAGACTTAACAAGGGAGTTCAGGTTCACAAGGAAACTGCATACAGACAATGTGGCTCAGATAGTGATAACTAAGGGGGGAGGGACTTCAATAATGCTTTATGATTATCTTAGAGTTACTGGAGCTGAGAGAGAGGTGCAAATTACTGTAGGATATTTGAGACTGAGGACCAAGATCAAATCTGCTAACACTGAGGTCTGGTATAGCACAGAACACTCTTCCAAGGGAAGTGCTACACATTCAGTCAATTTAAAAGCCAGGCTCATCTTAAGCATTTGGTTTTTAACACTTCTCAGTCATATTTCTTCACTGTCAGGGAATTTGCATTACACATCCTGAGATTACCACAGAGTGGAAACTGAGGCACAAAAAGGTTAGGTGCTGAACCTTGGACCACACCAGGAGTTTCTAGAAACTTTGGTAGAAGAACTTCAGTATCTTGCAGTTTTCGGGTCTCTGGTTTTAGCTGCTAGACCAACTCTCTATCCCTGAGAAGTCAGAACTGAAAAAGGAACATCCAACTACTCAGAAAACATTCTCAGCGATATAACAGTAGGAATGGAAGTGGCTGCAAAACAAAAGGAGTCACATTAGATAAACTAAATGGGCCAGCGGAAGTTGTTGTTGCTCCATACTGCAAGATACACTTCTGCAGTAGACCATGTTGTTCATTTTGTTTCTAATGCTCTTGAAGAAAGTGAGCTTCTAAAATGGAAAACCAAGAAATTATGAATGCATAGAGAAAATTAAAATAATGTACTGCTCTGTGAAAGCTGCACATTCACAGTAAATCATTGTAATGTGATTATTTTGTTAATTTAATCTCCATAACGCCACACTATGAATGGATTGCCACAGGCACTGATAAAGCCATTAGCAATGAAACTTTGGCTTAATTGCTAAAAAGAAATACATACGCCAAACATCTGTTTTACCAGGCTTTGTATTACCCTCTGGCTCAGAGTTCTTCAGCTTTTTCATGTTGAGGACTTCTTAGTCAAAGTCTCAAATTTTCCCAACCTGGACATTTACAACAGTGTGGATGAAAACAGCAAGTCTGTCTGTTTGCACGCGCATGTCTCAAGGGTTGACAGTGAAAACTCAGCCTGAAGGGACAGGAGTGTGCCTGTGGTGAGACTGCCCTTGCTGTGTAGTGCCTAGCAGCCTCCTCTGTCTCACAGCTCCTCACAGCACACTGAGGCTCCAACATCAACAGCGTAAGAAATACGAGAGTGAGTTTATTGTGCTGGTCTAATTCCACAAAAACCAAGAAGAAATCCCTCAGAGGGCTGGAACACTTCTCCCATGTGAGGAAAGGCTGAGAGAGTTGGGGTTGTTCAGCCGGCAGAAGGTTCTGGGGAGACCTTATAGCAGCCTTCCAGTACTTCAGCAGGGTTTATAAGAAAGATGGGGAAAAACTTTTTAGCAGGGCCTGTTGCAGCAGGAGAAAGGGTAACAGTTTTGAACTAAAAGAGGGTAGATTTAGACTGGATATAAGGAAGAAATTTTTTACAATGAGGGTGGTGAAACACTGGCACAGGTTGCCCAGAGAGGTGGTGGATGCCCCATCCCTGGAAACATGCAAGGCCAGGTTGGACAGGGCTCTGAGCAAGCTGATCTAGGGGCAGATGTCCCTGCTCATCGCAGGGGGGTTGGACTAGATGGTCTTTAAAGGTCCTTTCCAATCCAAACTATTCTATGACTCTATGAAATTGATGCTCGTATGAGGCTACCATGGCCTTCAGCCACATAAGAAACAAATTTTGGGCTGTGACGTTCCTCCATCCCTGGCAAGTGGGACTGGGATATCGTGTACCTTTATGCCACTCATGCACATGTGTCTGAGCTGTACTGGCTGATGTTGGTGGCCTGTCAGCAGGCCACAAGTTCAGTATGCAAATCCTACAGTTGGCCAGCTGTGCTCTCAGCACTCGCACAAATAATTTCTTGCAGGAATCTAATGAGATATGGAGAAGACTGAGGAAAAAGCAAAATACGACAAAATATACCTTTGTTTCACTGTTTCATATATAAGCTTTAACAGCAAATAACAACTTGGGACAACATCATTTTAATCAATACACATCAAAGGTGAACCAGCAATCTGTTTCAATCACTGTTTTTAATGCATATTCTGTTACTTGGTATGGGATAGACACAATCGTCCCATCACATCACTAAGCAAGACCTACCACGCTTACCACCACACCAATGACTTTGGTATGAAATTAACCTACTGCACCCTTGTTTTCATTTGTAATATGGCAAATGCACTTTGAAAATGGAAATAACCAATTCGACCACGGCAGGAGCATAACTATGGAAACAAAGAGGGATGGAGAGCAGAGAATGACTGAATACTATCAAGGCCTTTGTGGTTCTTGGGCAATAAATTATGTTGAAAACCATAGCCTGGTCTTATGGCTACTGAATAGCGAAAATTCAATCTCCAAATGGAATAAAATTCCAGGAATAATACATGAGACAAAATATCTCAACACAGGAATAAAATGCCTCAAAGGGATTTCTGTCTCACAACAGTTGCTCTGGAGAAAAGATATCTGTCTGCACTAAACCTGTACTTATTTTTGCATATACAATTACATATTCATGTCTGCATTAAAATCAGCAGGGAAGAATAATATTATTCAGAAAATTTCAAGACAGTCTGTGAAACTCTAAAATCAGATTTTAAGAAGAGCAGAAATGATCTTGAAGAGACACTGTTAAGGTCACTGGAGCTTAGATGTAACAAAACTCCTCTTCATAACTGTTCAATAGTTTGCTTGATTTCGAATACACATGCCCCAGAGCTATTGCTTTTCCTGTAGTAGCATAACATTTAAAATAGCTCTACATGGGACAAACCCTCAGTATAGCAAACCATAGTACATATATAAAAAAACTAATTTTGCCACTGAGAAGCCTCATAATTCTGGATTTATGAAAGGAAGGGCTGGTAGACCGTATGCATCATAGGATATTCCAAGTCATGATGCTGGAGGAGAAGCCAAAGATCTTTCACAGCAGATTTCAGGGCCACGAAATCTGCTTCCATTGTCTGTACCTAGCACAGTGTAGTGTGGCACTCCTGTCACTGCTTAGCAATCTAAACCTCAGACATTTGTAGGAGTGCTCTGCCCAGGGCTCTCTTGCAAGCCTCCAGAAAACACACACAGTTTTTCAAGGACCTTTTGGACTTCAGCAATTTTCAATCCAAGGCTGAAAACAGTTAGGAAAGAAAATTCAGGTTCCAAAACATCATTAGAATAACCAAATAATGTACGAACTAGAAGGACATTAATGGTATATTTCTGGTATAATAAGGAATATATTTGCATCCGTCCACAGCATGAATGAGGTTTTAAAAAACCCTCTCAAAAGTCTGGCTAATAAATAGCCATGCAGTGTTTCTTCAAAGTCCAGTTGAAAAATTCAGACTTAAGGGTGGCAGAGCTGAAGAGACACACCAGAACTATGGAGAAGCACAGGCCTTACAGTACCGTGTAACATAAATCTGTTATGGCAGAGAAAGGATAAAAGGCAGCAGAAAAGGAAGATGGCTGTGCTAACCAAGGAACTTGTGTGTTTTGGGGATCAGTGAAGTAGTGAAGCAGAACTGAAGCAAGGTTTGTTTCCACACTAGCACCTCTGTGACCTCCCTTGGCAGATTATTCCATTGTCTGATGGGACCTCAGTGTTTGACCTCAGTGTTTTGGGGATCAGTGAAGTAGTGAAGCAGAACTGAAGCAAGGTTTGTTTCCACACTAGCACCTCTGTGACCTCCCTTGGCAGATTATTCCATTGTCTGATGGGACCTCAGTGTCTGACCATTTTTCCTAATGACTTTACTCATTTAATGTCAGCATTTTATATTGCCCAGAGCTCATCTGAATAGACCCCATGGTTTTTGGGTTTTCTTGAAAGTGTGTGTGATACAGTAGTTACAAAATTTCCCCCCTTAGTCATCTTAACGATTGGTCAGAAAATAGATGAATACCTGAGTAAATATATGCATTCTTGCATGAGCAAAATTTTGTATGTGCATGCAAAACTCAATTTGAATGCACAAATGACTATATATGCATTATACGCTTCCTTCTCTACACATATGTACACTCACATATCACATGCAAGAATGTCTATTTTCTGACTAATAATCTGGCCTCTCTTCTCACAGCTATTTTCACAGATCTAGGCTCTCCTGATCATAAGATTAAAAGTATATATTTTTTATCCCCTTTTAATATTACAAGTCACTTTTGAATAATCAACAGCCCTTTATCAATACTGAAAGATGTTAAAAACCAGAAAACATTCCAAACACAGGCATTAGTTATGTTTTTTCCATAGTTATTCTATAGCTATGGAACAGTAACAGTGGTTAATCTGAATCAACATATCTCAATGCTACACCCACAACTGATTTTAATGAGGAACTCTCTACCTAGATTTTAAAGTAGACTTGATTTCAGTAGTGTTCAACTCCTTCCCTCTTTCCTGTATTTTTCAAAGTGAGTGCAATCTCTTCTAGCTTGGCAAGTATCCAAAATCACCTTTTCAGCATTTGAAATTTACTGCCCTAGATTCCTTTACCACTTCCAAAGTTGCACAATAATCACATTTAATTTGTGTGATATTTGTCTCCAGCCTGAATATATATCACACTTCACTTTCCAACTAATAAATTGTTCAATTTTAAGAGGACAAGTAAAAATTTCAGTATGATCTTGCTCAAAGATTTGCAACAACAAAATCCAAACAATTGCAAAATATACAGCTGATACAAAACATCTTATGGATCATAAACATAGTGTAAATGTATAACGTATATCCTTTCTAAGCATAGAAAAGTTATCAGTCAAAGTTGATAGGACCAGGTCACTGGGGAAGATATCTTAGTGAGAGCAGACTAAAAACGTGAAAATAATAGGGATGTCCGCAACACAGACTACATATTATCTGATTTTATCACCATTAAAAAAAAGTGTTCAGAAAAAAACAAGCGTACAGAACTACTAGGAATCAAAATTGTCAGAATAAAGAAAGCTGGCTTATACAATATGGAAAGAAGTACTATGAAAACATGACATTCTAGAAGCAGCTTGAAGAAAAATGAGAAAAGGTGTAAATAAAGGTGTATAAAATCACCCTAACAATTATTAAAGAGCAAGAAGCTGTCTTGAAACTTATATGAAAGACTGCTCTGAAATAATCTGAAATCACTACTAAAACTGAAATATCCAACTAAAATACCATTAAAGGAAGGAGAAAAGGAATAAAACAACAGGAACGGATTTACAATATAACAGCAGTGAAATAATTACCAGAAAGAGAAAGAAGCTGCACTGAGAAGGCAGAAGGTATTTATGTCAACAATAAATAAAAAAAATCTGACATACTAAATGCCTCCTGACTTTGAAGAAATATCGCCGCAACAGGAATACTTACAAAAATAATAAAGGCCTCCTAAAAATACCTATTGTCGAAGCAACCGCGCACCTTGATCATGAAAGGAAAAGAGCCAATAAACAGACTAGATGTGCGGAGGAATCTGGGACTTACTAGATGCAGGCATCAAGTGAAAATTATTTTGGAACTGTGCATGCTGATTCGATAACTGTATTACCAAAGCGCTGATGAATACTGAGCAAAGCAACAAAAATTACTGTGAGATGAATGGCCAACTTCTCATGGAAACAGGACAAGAGCTACACACCCGCAACTCGGCTAAACACTGACTAAGGCTGTCTGCAGCTAGGCGAGGGCTGCGGAACCCGACTGGAAAGCAGCTAGTTACGGTATTAAATCAGCTCCTGATAGATACTAATGGGGTTCATTTGGGGTTGACGCATCCTGCAGCAGCGCAGAGGCATGTAAGTCAGTGCAGGCACTAGATGCCACCCAGCCAGAGCAGAGCAGGGCAGCAGGGTGAGGGAGCCGGCGTGCCCAGCTGGCTGGACCCTTCCCACTGCATTACAAGGTTTTCATTCTGCCAGAAATACATTAAGAAAAACCTCCCCATATGATAACATTATATCTTACTGCTAGGAAGACATTCAGAAGGGCTTTGACTTGCAGTTGTCAGTCCTTTGGGCTCCTTCTGCATAGCTACAGAGAGAGAGACTTCTCCAAGGGTGGACTCAGATGAGCTACCTCAGGCTGCTGTTCTGGACACGCAGCCCTGCTTTCAGTGCCTACACAAGGAACTTGGGGAAATGCATCTCACTAGATGAGAAGTAAACGCATTAAATGCGACAGACAGCAATTCTGCAATGACAGAGGGGGCTTTCTCACTTCTACATTTAAGCTAGGATTCAGTGTCGAGCCCAAAGTTTGTTGGTTTTTTTTGTTTGTTTGTTTTTAAATATACCTTTGTAAACTATCTAAAGAAAGAAACAAGTACCTTGATCTTATTTACAGGCAAATTCAACCTTGCAACTAGGAAAGTGCAAAGTCAAAAGACGCAAATCATTCTCAAAGGATTTATCACAAAATTATTCTCTTGTACTGTTCAAGCACAAAATTAACTGTACATATTTTCCGCTGAAAATCTGACAGTTGGTGAACTGCAAGTATTTTCACCCAGAGGAAGACAAGAATAAGTAAATTTTTGCTTGGCTTTTGTAGTTTCCGCATGTGGGGCTGTTATTTACACTTTTTGTTACTTTAACACAGAAATACTTGATTATTACCTAGGAAAATGTAAATACACCAATTTATCTAATCATGATGTGTATTTCTTTCCCCCAGGAAGCTGTTTTTTTCAGGTATCTTCAGTTAAAATACTATTAATCAGAAACCCTTTGCTCTGTGTTTCACTGCAAAACCCAGTGGCCATCAGCAACGCAGGACTGTAGCGGAGTTCACACAGAAGTATAGACAGTATATACCCAGATGAAATAATCTCTTCCGACCCAGGTATCTTTAGGAACATAGGAAAATAATTAAACTGGGGCCTCCAACCCTCTTATGGTTTATGTGACTGAACATGAACATTCTCTTGTGCATTAAATCTATTCCTGACACTTACCTTCACAGAAGCAATGACAAGGCAATCTTTTCAGTGCCATTTCTATGTTACTATTTCAACCCCTAAATGCTGCATCAAGTAATCTCATGTCTCAGAAAAGCCAACTAGAACTGTCAAACCAAGTTTTCTCTGAATGTTATGCAAACTGTTACTTACAATCCGAGGTTTGAAGGGTGGCTTGATTTTCCTTTGTTCTAGAAGAACCCAGTCTATTTCCTTGAAAAACGGATGCTGCTTAATCGCATCTTCCCCGTTTTGTGACGCCACACAGCCAAGTCGCTTATTTGGGTTTTTTGTCATGAACTACAGGGTGGGGGAGGGAGAAGAGAAAAAAGTTAAAACATGAATGGCAACAGTTGGTAACCATTTGCAGGTCAATTACTCATTACAATTCCTAATGCCTAGTTTTTAAAGACAGTCCCCTTTCAGAAGGTTATTTTTTCTCTAAGAGAGACAAGGATGCCCCTCCAAATTTCAGAGGTTCCAGCTAAATTAACAAATTTAGAGACTCTGAAGTGTAAGTTTCCTACAGGAAGCTCTTTCAACTGATTGCTGTGACCTCGTAATCTCATCTGGCTGGGAGTGCTACAGGAACACATTCTCTTTCAGTATTTCTAGTTCCAACTTTGCCCAAAAATATTGAAGAAAGAAAGTATTAAAACCTCCAGAGACACTTCCAAATAGATGGTCAGCATAGCTCGTATTTTATCTTATTTGCTCTGTATTAACCATTAATTTGGGGGATAGGGGCTACATATTATGCTTACTGTTGTTTATTTTTGTTGGGTACACAGGTTGCATAATCATGCACCCCATTCAAGAAGACACATGAACAGTCCTAACCTTACTCATTTCTTGGATTTTGTTCTAATACGAGTAAGAACAGCACCTGCAGCTGTGAGAATTATAAGCGTTCTGTCCATATATTTCAGGAAATACACGGACTCAGTACAAGGAGAAAGCTTCCCTTGAAAAACTCCACAATATAACGATATCAAATGATGGCAGCTGATAATATTTTTCCTGATTTTGCTCTGTTATTTCTTCCTTCATTTATTAGCAATTGCTCTACATATTTCCTAATGCATGTGGACATAGAATGCTTGCAATTCAAGTAGCAACAAACGCTGTTCGTATACACACATGCACTCATATTATAGAATTATCCCAATGTTTGCCATAACTCCATATTCAGCTATTATTATACCATTTTTTAAATTAAAAAAGTATACAAATGAAACAAAATGTGATAATTGTTCAGTGTCTTTTTAACCTAGGTACCACATCATACTATACATCTGCAGAAAAAAAAACTTACAAAAAAAAATAAATCACTATAATGCATACTCTTGCTTTAGTACTCCAGTTATTAGATAAGTAGCTACTGAAGCCCTTAAGATGGTTTTAGATAGCTAGATCAACCATCCACAGGAGAATACCATTGCTATCATTTTAAAGACATAACATAGATCAGCAAGGCAATTCTCTCTGTGGTTTCTGACATATACGCGCCGCTCCAAAGTCGATCCTTCTCTTTGGTCTTGTGTTCAACTGCTCTGCAAGTTCTTTTGCAAGTAGAAAAGTCGTATCTAAACTACAGGCCATATTTTCTATGAGCAGGAGAGACAAAGGTTTTGAAAGGATTACTGTGCTTTGGTGAGGTCTCTTGGAAAACCACAAAATGCATTCCTACATTCCTCCGCTTTACTTCACCTCCAGGACCGGAGTGAGCAGGCCAGGAATCAGCAGCCACACGTTTTGCAGAAACAGAACACGGAAACTACAGGATATGCTTTTTGTACTGTATAATCCAGGTATCAAAGGAGTAAAATCTCATCCTAGTATCTGCCATGGTGTATCTTTGTTTTAAGCCAGAGGCAGGGAAAACATCAGAACATGTCATTTTTAAGAAGCCTAGGACATGAAAATACGACTAGATAGTACAGTTTAGTACTGTACTTCAGAAACTTCATGAAACTTGGAAATGGATGACGAGGGAGAGCAAATTTTAAGAAGGAATACTTTAAACAAATAAAAAATTATATGCAGGTGTGATGAAATAATCTCAAACTTCTGGAGTGGACATTTAATTCTATAAATTTCAACTCATGCAATAAATATTCATTTTTTTCACCTATTTCTGAAGCACAAGCTGACATTTATTCTCTGTTTATCATCAGCATCAACAATGATACAACCGTCAGGGCAGAGACCGCTGTTGACTGTACTGTGTTGATGAGATGGTTGCCAATGGAACTGACAACCATAGCCGTAAGTGTTGCCTTTTTATTTTCCCATATTAGGGCAGGAACCTCCTTTTATGAAAAGAGAAGCCTTTCAAGATCGGAGTTCCTACTGACTTAAACGTCAACAGGACAAAAGATTGCTGAGATAGCCTGGTAACTTGGGGCCCACATGAAGGATCATCAAGGTCCCAAAATTTTGCTTCTTGAAATAAATGCACAGCTTAGAAACAGAGTTTCGCTTCTGTACGCAGAGGTCTCTGTCGTCTGGGTACACAGGGAACACACACTATAGACACAAGCTCTTTGCATTGCTTGCAAAGAAGCACAGAGCTAATTTCAGTGAAGAATTGTTTTTCTTACCAGACAGGAAAGAATTTTAAATAGCAATTCCTGTCAATTCACAGAAACAAAACTAATAAGATCTGTGGGATTTCATGGGACAAGCAACGTGCTGCCTTGCAATACTCAGCTGTAAAATTATCCTCCTTAGTGTTTTGTTGCAAATAACAGGAAAACTGTTTCTTCAGAAAACAAGAAAACATTGTTACTTAATACAAGAGACTATCTTCTTATTAGACTTTCCTTACATGCCGTTTAGTGCAAAAATACACTGTTTCTAAAGAATAAAACCCATGTCTCAAAGCACAATGTGAGGAAACGAAGTGTTCCAAAGTTAATCCCTTGCTACCATTCAGCAGTAAACTACATAGACGCCTCTTTCTTTCCTCTGTTTTTCCTGTTCTCCGTTTAACAGAATGTGGACAAGGATCAGATGAAGAACACAAGTTTCAAACATGTTTCACACCATGGCTGCATAAGCAGCACGTTGCTAAATGTAAGGAAATGCTTTCTTTTTATGGTGTAAACTGGCACAGCTCCGTTAAATTATATCAATTTATGCCAATGAAGACATCTTGCTCAATGAGGAATAACAAGTTATTACAGTGCAAATGTATTTAATGGATACAACTCTCTTTTAAGGTTTATAATGGCAGTAAGGATTAACTTTAGGCAAAAAAAAAACCCCAAAAGGCCACAACTACAGCAAAATACAAATCCCCATGCCTGCTATGAAAACGCAGACCTGGGAAAACAGTCTCATGAAAATTTATAGCAAAGTCAGCTTCAAAACAAAGTAGAGGGTTTAACACCCTTGCACTTACAGTCACAAAAATACATAGCTTACACCTGCAGCCCAATTCTGTGTCTGCATTTGTGTGTGGTTAAAGAATGACATGTATAACATTAACAGACATCTCACTACTTGCACCACCAATGAGATAACACAGTAAGGCTCTGACTGTGAAATCTGTTTTTCCCTTTGCTCTGTAAAATAAACACCTTCTAATAGTCACAATGGCTCTCGTACCACACACTTAAAATCAAGAGTTGTGAGTTAACTCTTCCCCTCCAACAAATGTTTGCATGATTCAGAATCATAGAAAGGTCAGTAAACACAGATTCACTCAAGTAGCCAGTGGATGGCAAAGGAACACATCTAACAGACTGTGAAACCAAAATACTACAGAAAATATCCTGGACTTCAGAGAAATTCAGATGCAGATATGAACACTGACAACAACCCTTTCTCTATAATACGTCAAAATAACCTCTGAACCCTCGATATCAGCCTGAATTCTGCAGCTCAAGTCCATACATTTTAACTGCTGAACGGAAAATAATTGAAGGGTCTGGAAACAAAAATGGACACATGAAAGTATCATGTCAGCTAATAAAAAGTCATCAGAGAGCAATCTGGGGGGAGAAGGGAGAATATGTATACAGGTCAGCTTTAATAAATCCTCCATGTTCTCACTACAGTGAATGGAGCAAAAGAGAAAATCCAGCAAACAATTCAGAGAGGTCAACTTTGACTTCTGTTTTGAATCATTTGCTAGAGCATCTCTCTCTCTCAGCAAGAATGAGCCTGCTGATATTTTTATTAAAATATCAAGATGAGCATTTCTGCAGAAAATGTTACCTGTCCACTGGTGTTAAAATCAGAATTTGTTCGAGTTTTATATATAATTTCAAAATGTAACCCCGTATGCAGCTCTTTGCAGGACTTTACCAGCTGCCCTCTTAATTGAAACTCTCCCTTATTTCAGATGCTGAAAGAAAAATAGAAGTGTAAAGGTAAAGATCTTCCACTTTCAAAGAATGTGGAAAACTGGAGTAAAAAACAAATTGTTTGTTTTTAGGCCAGAAATCCTCCTCAGGTTTTCAAACTGTGAGGATTGGCATACTGCTTCTGTTTTGTTTTGCTTTCTATTTTAGGATGATACTAACATAGAAGAAAGAATTTATGTCAGTGTCACGCTAATGAAGTAAACTTGACTTTAGAAAGGTAGTCTAAAAATTGAAGTTGCCTAGTGGCACATTTTGACTGACCAAAAAAATTGTGGCATTTGCTGACACATTTCTGTCAGGTCACTACTTCTATTGAGAAACATCAACCAGGGCAGTAACAATTACACTAGCGTGAGACTGTTTATCAAAGTGTTATATGAACTATGAAATAGAACATGCAGCTGTAAATAAAAGGCTTTCAACCCACCTTGATGATAGGGGAAGAAAGGCAGAGGGAAAGGACATTTTATAAATGGGTTAAATAAAAACATTGTTTTTTTAATTACATAGTGCTCCCCCCACCCTAGTGAACATGCAGCATATAAAGTGTCAATGTGATAGCACAGTTCTAGTTGGTTGGGTTTTCCCTGAAACATGAATCTGTGGTACACAGATTTATACAGTGTACAACTGCGTGGAATACAAACATTCTGTTCCTTTCCCACAAGTGGTGTAATTTATCCCAGGCCCCATTATCCTAACAGTGGCACTCTGAACTGTGCTTGAACTCCCAGCGGTGACTGCTCTCAACAACTTTCAGCAAATTCAATTTTAATCAAGGAAAAAACCCTAACAACCTCCCAAAACAACACGAAGAGGAGCAGGAAAGCAAGTAATGGAAGACTCACTGCTTTTAAAATGCTGACAGCTTCTTTACTGAGCCAGACTGGATACAAGACATCATCGTGAAGGATGGATTCAAAGAGATCATCTTCGTTGTCAGCTTCAAAGGGGGGCTGCCCAGCCATCATTTCATACATGAGAACACCCAATGCCCACCAGTCTACTGATGGGCCGTATTCTAACTCCTGGAGGATCTAGTATAGAAAGAGATTGGAATAAACAGACAAGGTAGACAACACTCTCAGCTGCACGTTTGCTGTTTCAACACGATACACCCCTTCTTTCCCCCAGTGCTTAAGCAGGACTAAATCCCACACTGATTTTGGTAACAGCAGACATAATTTCTTACCGATGCAATTTGCACTAAGACAGCTAAGTGTCAATGTGTAGCTGTTCTCAGAAGGACTGACTGAGTTTATCAGTCCCCTGAGTAAAAGAGTATGCTCGTAAGCAAAAGAGCTGTATATCCTTCCAAACTGTTTAAAGCAGGTCACGCTATAGGGGAAAAAAAGATCACATATACAAAACAGATTGGTGGAAAATGTGAAACATTTCCTTGTCTCTATCTTGAACAAAACAAACTGAACCAGCTTGTAATGCTGCACAGAGATCATCTGAGAGATTTATTCTAGTCCTTTAGGTAGGGCTGGAGGAAGCCAAAAGCATTTTTGTTCAAGTTCTTTTACAGCACTAAAATGCTGTACAATACATGGCTGTAGGACTCACTTTAATGGCCCTTTCAGAAAAACTGGCTACAGCTTTTCACGTGGCACAAGTTCAACCTTGCAGCAAATATCTTTACTGGGGAGTAGTAGGTTAGCGTGATGGTGGTTTATTGTACTACTTCGTGCTACAGAACTAATGTTGTATAAGGAACAAGTTTAATTCTTGGCTCCTCTCCACTGAAAAGAAGCTTGTAGATTGGCTGCAGCATTTCAGCATGAGAGGGGACTGGGAAAGTAGAGTGGGTGACTGTTTAAGGTGAAGCTGACTGCCTTAAAATGAGGTGGAATGGCAACAACTCCACCACCTCCTTAAACACCACCAGTGCTGCAGTCAGAAGCCTTGCGGTGAACCACATGAGCTCAGTGCTTTATTTGGGAATCGCAACTAACAAAAAAACAAATTCAGTCCTAACATAAAAACAGAAACAAGCTTGACATTTGAATACAGCGGTCTGGACCCCAACTACATTCTTAGTCGAATGGATGTTATATTCTATAGACATTAAGTACAGAAAATTATACGCTTCAAAAGTGCACTTTTCAGGTGTTATGGGCACTCTTTCGAACTCAGATATTGCTGAAGAAAAAGAAATTGAAACATACTACCATGATGCAAGAGAAATAGAAGTAGGAGATAAACTTCCGCAATTAAGATGATAAAATGGAAGCCTGAGTTACTGACTTCACTGAGACCAGGATTTCATGTAAAAGTTCCTGGGATCTCATTATTGCTTTGTTTTCAGTAACAATTTTCAAAGAATTTGCCAAAGGACTCAATTAGTATACTGGGTCAGAAAAGAATTAATACAAAACCAAAACCATCACACTGGTATCTAATTTCTTTTAACGCTGGAATATTTTTCAAACTCCCTAAAACACACATTTCTATTATGGTAGTTTGAAGAAGACTCACACTTTATCAGTTGTGTTACCAAAGCTTGACAGCCATGAACACTAAAAATATGGATTTCTAATATATTGTCTCTAACAAATAATAAACTAACATTTTTCCCTGCTGAAAATTTATGGTTGATGAAAGACAAACCAATGAAACTTATACATAAAACAGCACACTGAATCTTCAGTGGAAAGCTGCACAGGTTACTGACTAAACTGAGCTGACAAAGTCTTGCTAGCACACTAACTGTACAATATTGATTCATTTTAGGCACTTGGAAATGCATCTCATAATATTAAAATTTAGTATATGTAAAACCAGCACAATTGTCAGCCATTTCTTTTATCCAATGAATGCCCTGAAATGACTTTGAATGTTGCCAACTGATACACAGCATCCATATAAAAAGTTCCTACTTTTCTATGCAAGTCTATACTTTCTGTTCTTCCATATGGCAAGAAGTACCATAAAACATAGTATCTTTCACTCACAGATACTTCAAAAAAAAGGAAAAAAGAAATATTCCTGCAAAGACTCTAGGCAAAATGACACCAAACGTATGCTGCCTTCTGTATGAACATCCCCTTCTAAGTCTTCTGAAAAATTAAAAACATTTTTGCAACTACTAAAGACCAGTGCTGGCAGTATGCAGTTGCATCTAGCACCCTAAAGTCTAGTGTCTTCACAATAGTGCTGAGTCACAAGTGAGTATATGGAAAAGGATACTGTTAGTTCAGGGGAAAAATGACAGAAAAAACACACTTTGTCACTCCTGTCAACACGGAATATTGCCTGTGATCAATACGGTAACCAATTTCTGCAAGATTACCCAGAGGAAACTGCAGCACAGTCTAGTGTGCATCTTCTACTGTTTTCATCTACATGTAAAAAGTGCCTAAAATTACATGTTACAGTCTGATGAATGACAATATCTGTGTTCTTAGTGCAGTGCAAAAAAATACCTCTGGAGCTATATAGTCAGGTGTGCCACAAAAGGTTGTGGTGGTCACTCCATTCAGAATCCCTTCTTTGCACATCCCAAAATCAGCCAGTTTACAGTGGCCTTCTGCATCCAGAAGAATATTGTCCAGTTTCAGGTCCCTGAAATAAAGAGGCTCAAAATTACATCAACTTTCAAATTTAGATTACATGCTCTTGTCTTTCATCATAAACTATAGAATATGACAAATAGATGGTTTCACTAACACCATTGAGAAACCACTCTTCACACGTGTGCACAAAAAGTTGGTAGCAGTCGCTAAACAGACCTGGTTAAAAGCAATATGGAAGCAGGCAATGACAAGCATTTTGCAAGACCAAGCCTTTACTCTCTCCATAGTGGCAGGAAAGCACAGCTGTATTCAATACAGCATCAGAAACGTTTGGAAAAGATCTCAGTCTCGTTTGCTACAAATCTAACATTCTATGTGAAATAGGTCAATGATGTCTAACGAAGCCATTCTCCATTTTTGCATTAGCACAAAGTCAGGAATACCAATTTACCCATACTCTATCACATGGGTTGAATTAATATGTACTTTCAAACTAGGACTATTTTGAATTGGATTCTTAATGTATACTAGCAATTCAAAGTTCAAACTGCAATGAGAGGGAAGAAAAACAATGCTCTCAGCTTTGGGACCATTATTTTCTGCAATTTAAACCTGCTCAAAAGCAACCTCACAGGAATATTTTGCATTCATGGTTAAACAACACATCTTAGCAGCTGTCTCTGATCACTTGTACAAATGTCTTTGTGTCAAAACCACACAATTCTTCAGTTATTAAACTGGGTGAGGTCAAAAACAGGTTGAGAAAGGGATATCCACCTTTCCTGCCTTGCCCTCCGCACATTTTCTAAATATATCATTGATGGTTATCGCATGTTCCAACACAATGGATGCTAGGTACCATTTAATGTACCTGCCACTCGCCTTAGAGTAAACTACAAAAGTATCTGGAAAGTCAATGCATAAAAGAACTCTCACTTGCAGGGAAAAAACCCCCACAATTAAAAACATTTTACGATGTATAAATAATAAAACAAACATAAAACAATAGCAAAACCCCCCACTTATATTGCATGGACCATATTAATTTTATACTTCTATCTAGGCTTTAGGTACCTCTCTGGTGTGTATTAAAAATACACAGCAATAAATGAAGGCATTGTACAGAGACATACAGAGGTGAGAATCAAAAGTGGAACACGTCCTCAGGTGACTTTGTGGACACTTCCTGATCAGAACTTTACTCCTAGAAGAATTAGAGAAATTTCCATAGGTGGAACTGATGAGAAAAAAGTGTGTGTAGGCAAGTTCTAAATCAGACAGAGGAATAAAATCCCATTACAGCTTCTGTAAACAAATTTCACCCCAAAAGTCTATGAAAAGACACAGGTTTTTTTGCACAAAACTTTTATGCCAACAAATTCCACGTGAGTGAGGGATGAGAAGTCTTCACACCCTACTCTTGGGATTTCTTTCAGAGAAATGTCTCCCTGTCAGCCCCTAGACTTTAGAACAACAGGCACTGTAACATGGTGGAAGCATTCACACACATTAAAGGATTAAACAAGCTTTCCAAGGCTGCGTTATGTTAACAGTTTTTGTGGACATGTCCAAGGCTACAGTATGCTAGGATTTCCCCCAAAATGTTCTTTTCTCCCTATCAAACCAATTTCAGTAGATGGAGTTTATTCTTTGTTTTTTCTTCTCTTTCTTTCGACACTCATTCAAAATTTTCAAACATGCTGGCCCACCTGTATTTACCATATATTTCTGAAGCATGTACACAGGACAGCATAAAAATCAGATATTTCTGGGACACAGTGGACTTACTACTCAAGGTCAACATAATCATTCCACATCTGTGCAGTAAATCAGACACTTCTTGGAAGCACTGGATGACTTACTGTGCATGTAGAGATCGGTTGTGCTGTGTACGTGTTATAAAGCGGTTTGTGCACGTACAAGAAGTCTGACATAGCAAAACAAAGTCAGATTTACCTCACCAACAGCAAACCCACTGTCTCCCACATAAACTAGCTTTATCAGATATGTTTTATGTAGCTGAAGTATATACTGGCTGTAGAAACGTTCACTGTAACCAGTACACCCTACACTGGGCTTTGCTATCTCCAGATCAGATACGCTGCTCTTATAGGTCCTCTACTGGTCATCCACATAAGGCCCCTTGGAGCAGACTACGTATTTTATCATTCCTTAAGGTCATCCTTTTTATGAGTTCCTAAACAACCCAAGATCCAGCTGGCTACAACATAGTTCCCTACACCTAACCATTTAACCCATCAAATAACCGCCTCTTCCTATCCCTGGAAAGTGATTTGCAAGAATTGTCCAACATCACGCAAGGGCAAACAGATATCAACAGCTCTGTGCTCCCAAAGTAGTCAAATAAACAAAATAAAGCTCCTTGCTCCAGAAATCATGTGCCTTCCCAAAACGGCTCTTCCGGTGAATTACAAGCATTACTATCAAAAGACCTGCATTAAGACAAGACTACAACATCATGAAGTAGAATGTGATCAAGTACAACAATAGGATAAAGCTCTTGCAGATGGGAGAAGGGAATAAGCTTGTAGCTGTGGCTTTTAACCTTCCAAATGCAGTGTTATCTTGGATGTTCCTAAGCTAAGGAAGAATACAAGCTACATTTCAAAAAGTCAAGATGTTCAGATAAAGAAATCAAAGTATAATTATGTCTGATGTGATCTTGGAACCACTTCCAGCCACCATCACAACAGACTGTTAGGAAGAAGGTCATAATACAAACAATTATGATAGGAACTGATGAAATTTAAGAGGCTGCTCAGAAAACTAGATCCACCTTAATCTGGAGTGGTAAATGATCATCAGAAGACTCCTAAATGTTACCTTAACTCTGATCCCAGAAGCAGGACTTCCCAGTGCAGGCCGGTGACACAACGGAGCTGCTAGGACCTAAAATGCCACCCATATACTAGACATGGAGTTGAATGGAGATACAGTCGGTAACCCAAGAAACTCCTAAGCTAAGAGAAATCTCAACAGTAATAAAACACTAATAGCAAGCCACCACATAATGGAGAAGGACAGGATACTAACCATTGTCTTTATTTCCTTAAAGATTTGTACAAGACACAGAAATTAGCAATAAAAATTTCACTTGACAGTGGAAAAAGAGAATGAACAAACTGAGAAAAGACAAAAACAGGACGAGTCTAAATATTGAACTCTGACTACCTGTAAAGATCTGCCAGTGAAATTTTAAGCCTACCTGTAAAAGCGCAAGTCAATTTTACTTGCTTACCATTTACCAAACTATAATCCTACTTGACAGAAGAAAAACATCTGGGATCCTGCCATCAAGACAAAGCAAAGCAGTGAAGCTTATAAACCTCTTCAAAACTCTATTGGAGGCACTGAGGACATCAGCTCAATTACTCACGCAATAATGGAATTTAATACCAGTAGATTCTTATTATCACGAAGTGCACCAAAGTTTCAAAAGAAATTTGGAAGAGGCTAAACCAATGGCAGCATGACTCCCATTAAAGTACAGATGGGAGGTGAAAAGGTAAGCTGGGAGTCTGCCAAAGTGCCAAATTCATAGCTAGCCCGCAAGATTGTCATAGTCGATAGAAGTGCTTGCACTGAAAACCATTCAAAACCATTCTGCAATTTACTGTTGATGGATTAAAAAAAAACAAAAAAAAACCCTAAACAAAAAAACCCACAAAACTCCCCTAATTATGCAACTTTGGAAAAAGAAATCTTCGTTAACTAAATACATGTAAGAGAATAGGTAACGTGCTATTAAACACCCCACAGAAGAAAACCTAAACTAAAACAGACAGAGATGAGGAAACAAATGAAAAAGTAAAGAAAAAGAGTTGTCAAGGAAGCTTGTCTTTCCAGATCAGCAGTCTCACTGAAAAAAAAACCTTTAAGTTTTAGTTTAAGACCTGTCTCCCTAGAACTGTTCTAAGAAACTGCCAGCTCTCCTACATCTCAAAAAGTAAACAGCTAGCAATCTCTGGAATTAAATTAATTGTCTGTACAGAGCGATCCATTCTGATCCATTCTGTCTTTTATTTGGTTCTTGGCATTAGTGCCAGCTGCCTACCTCTAAATCAGAACATAACAAATAATACAGTGTCAAATAGCTCAATGACAAAGGTCTATTAAATTCTTCTTTTTCTCATTTTGCTTTCTCTTTGTAGGAACTAAGAAAGTCATCTGTGTCTGACAAAATGAGTTCCTACAACCTGAGTAATTACATGCAACTGCAAACAACCTAACCAGTTAAGCCAGGAAAATGCCCAGAATGGTTGAATGCAGTAATGCTACATTAAGCTACTTCTCTCCTTTGTTTCTTTGCCAAGATACTTTGTACAGTCAGTTCAGTTGACTTGAGCACTCTATTACATAAAATGTTTGGGTTTTTTTAAAATATTTTTTTTTCCTTTCTCAGAAAGCATTAAACAGAAATTTAAGCCTTGGTTTCTATTTCTGGATAACTGCCAGCATTGCAATCACCTCAGAAGCTGGAATGATTGGCAGGATCTCAAGAAAGAATTGGGATTATGACAGCAAGGTTTGTGCAAGTCAGAACAGAAGAGCAGGCTGACTGCAGGTAACCTGTGAGAAAGCTTCACGAATGCTCATTCCTTCCTACTCGCGCCAGTGCCCTGAGACACTGCCTGCCTCAGCTTCCCACAAATGCTCAGTGGACAAGGACCTCACAGGAGACAATGAGATAACCGCCTTGTGTGCGTGGCCTTATGTCACACATGTCATTTAGATAACAGATAATTTTCATGTTGAAAGTAAGGCAATTAAACAGTCAAGATGGGTTTTGACCAGTAAGATCAGAAAGTCTGCCAAACATTACTAACAGTAGCCTTTGAACATGGTAAACATTAGTGACTAAATAAATCCATATTTGAAGAACAAGATCAAGTAGCTAAGAAACATATCACACGGTGGTTTTAAGCAATCACTTTACAATGAAGTGTCTCTGCAGCATCTGCTTCTACACTAGCTGCTGAATGAGCGACATAACTAGAAAGGATATACATTTCAGAATATAGGTCAGAATGAAGAATAAGAATAATCATTATCTACAAATAATAATTATCTACAATAACAAACAAGAATGTTTCTTTACAGAGTGAAAGTTCAGTGAAGGACTGTACCTTACTAAACATCTATAGGACATCAAAGACGAAAGATCTGAAAGCAACACAAATCTAAAATATGCAGCTACTGAACAACCATCAAAGAAGCAGGATCCTCCTTCTTTTTTTTTTTGTGACTTTCAACTGCAGTAAACACTTTCAGTAGTGTATTTGAAATCATTGCCATTGTTCCCCTGCATAGGAAAATCACATCCTCTCTGCGGGCTTTAAATAGACAGGAGAAACCGCAGAAGGTAAAAGGGAAACTTTCCCAACAACATGGAGAACCATCAGAAGAGTTCTCTAGTTAATACAGTTGTTGAAATTCATAACTGAAAGAAATATGCTCATTATATCAATTAACAATTTCAACAAGTAAAATGAATTCTTTTTTTCTTTGATTAAGGTAAGAGTTCTACTTTCCTAGAATTATTTTTTAACTTAGTGGTATCCAGACTGCTTTTGAGACAAAAAGATGCTCACCTGCAACAACAGGTCTCTCCTGTGCCCAGAACAAATTTACTCTTTACTATAATTTTAGTTAATGTTTCATTTTCAATATAAATTTCAATCACAAGCAGTAAATGTCACAGAACTTGGATCATTTGTACCTTACTCTCTGAAACTGTACTTTTTGGAAGACTGGTACATTCACTAAAACCTTTGTCTCAGTTCTTCAAACACACTGGTGTTCTCAAAATATCCAGCTACCTAATGTACTAGATTCTGATTGAAGCAAGATGGAGTTATATATGGAGCTGGTCAGAAAACCAAAAGAAATTTCAACAGTTTTTATGTTCTGATGTTAGCTTCTTCAGTGATTAGCTTTCACCAACTTAATCTCAGCTTCCAGACATCAACTGTCATGAACTAACTCATGGATAAGGCCAACGGCATCCTGGCTTGTATCAGGAATAGTGTGGCCAGCAGGAGCAGGGAGGTGATCGTGCCCCTGTGCTCAGCACTGGTGAGGCTGCACCTCAAGTACTGTGTTCAGTTTTGGGCCCCTCACTACAAGAAAGACATGGAGTTGCTGGAGCGTGTCCATAGAAGGGCAATGAAGCTGGTGAAGGGTCTGGAGAACAACTCTTATGAGAAGCAGCTGAGGGAGCTGGGGCTGTTTAGTCTGCAGAAGAGGAGGCTGAGGGGAGACCTTCTTGCTCTCTACAACTACCTGAAAGGAGGTTGTAGTGAGGTGGGTGTTGGTCTCTTCTCCCAAGTAACTAGTGATAGGATGAGAGGAAATGGCCTCAAGTTGTGCCGGTGGAGGTTTAGACTGGATATTAGGAAAGATTTCTTTACTGAAAGATTGGTCAGGCATTGGAACAGGCTGCCCAGGGAACTGGTGGAGTCACCATCCCTGGAGGTGTTTAAAAAATGTGTAGACGTGCCACTTCGAGACATAGTTTAGTAGTCATGGCAGCATTGTGTTGACGGTTGGACTTGATGATGTTAGAGGTCTTTTCCAACCTTAATGATTCTATGGGACAGATCTACTAGGACTAGTGGCTTCTTTTATTGCTTCAAGTATTTTAGTCACAACAAATCAGCATGGCTTTTTTTCCTCCCCCAACAGATCAAAGAGAAATGGGAAAATCCAAACCTTAACTTCTAAGAAAACACAAACTAATAATCTCATTTTTTCGCACTTGAGAAGCTGTATGGGAAAGAAGGATCCCATACTCTCTGATGTTACTGAGCATAAACATGCACTAATAGCAGCATAATTGAATGTCAGGTTCTACCGGTTGATGTGACTTCCCTTATCTGTGGAGTAAGAAACAGGACACCCCCTGGGATGTTCATGCTTATGAGTGGATTCATGACAGCAGGGCAGTTTTTGTTAGCAGGGAGGAAGTAGGGAGAAACCCCAGTGAGACTAACAGTGAGAAAAAGATGGTTCTGCTGCTTTTATTGCTGTTGGAGATCTCAGGAAGTTTTGCCTGTGTTTATCTGAAAGTCTTGGAATTTCTCTGCTTTGCTATTATGTTGATTCATTAAGTAATTACTAGATTTAGGATATGCATTTTCTTTGTCACTGTTACATTACTTGATATTATTAAAGAATAAGGATATTCTCTATTGCAACAACTATAGCCAAGCCATACTCAGCAACATACAAAAAAATCTGCTGTGCAGATCTGAAAACTGTGACTTTTCAGCAGTGCTAAGTTTGGAATAAAGGGAATCTACCTCATATTGATGTGTATCAGTATGCATAATGGTTAGTGGCAGATGAATGAAGAGCACAGACTCGGTTTCCAATTAAGTCCGATACCATAGCTACTTTTCTTCAAAGAAAACTGTGATAGTTCAGATAACAGGGTAAGCATTAAAGTGAAACGCCAACTTTCAATGTGACCATAGTGACACTCTCGCTCAGGCATGTTTACTTTTAAAACCACACACATTTACTTTCCTTATATAACACAATGTCCATCACCCTGCCATCTGCACAAATATCTTGTGGACTAAGGGGGTGGCAGAGACGGGAGGAGGGATGCAGCGAAAGGCACTTTGCTATCTACCCGCCAAGGACATCAGAGGGAGACAAACACACGACTGCTATCCGCAGCTCTGTAAACCCCAATCACTACGAGGCAGAAGTATGGCTCGCACGATGTATAACATCCCCTGCTCCAGCAAAGTTTGTCATTGAGAAAATTTGCAGGTCAGCAAGGTCCGGAGACAGAAGAGGCAGTTCATCACATGGCATTAAGTATTTACTGATGTCTTAATGATGTATTGAACAAAGGCTTAATTTTCCTTTCCAGTAGCTTAAGGAAACCAACAACTTTTCTGGTAGCATAAAAACATTTTCTATAAAATAATTTCTATATATGGCTTTTTAATGGCTTTGACCATAACTTTATTACAATTGTCGGTAGCAGCTTAGGACATTACAGTGCCTGATCTGCTTATCTTATTATGCCGAGTTTCCTTAAAATAATGTGCAGATAAATAAATATATTGTACTTAACAGCCTTCCTTTGTGTGACTTTTCCTTTCTTATTATTTCCACATTTTTACTGGTGAACATAAGTGAAATATGTAGAAGTTTAAATACGCATTATGTACAACATTCTCAGAAATTGGCTAAGCACAGAGGGGAGCGGTCTCTATTTCTTTTTCAAGAAAGAGTTGCCTTTTACACTCACATCATGCTGCTTTATAAACCTCATCCTCCCATGACCCCTACCTGGGAATGCAACAATTCTTCCATGAGCCTGAGGCAAGAATGGGACGTAGCGCTACCACTGTGCCTCTCCACTTAGCCTACTGACAAAGCCCTAATTCAGACAAATCTCATGCTGGATCCCAGTTGCAGCTCTGCCTTCCCATGGCAGGAGGCAGTTTTTGTCCCAGGTAAGAACTGTCACTAATGGAGCTGGCTGCATGTTAGGCCTATTGTGTAGGCCAAACAATCTGCCTCAGAAACTCGCAGCTAAACCAGATAGCAAATGATCTTCCCATCTTGTAAGGCTTCTTGAGATTTTACAAACCATTTGTGTTTCACGCTGGGTGAAAACACAGACTGTTCAAAGGTTTTTGTGCAAGTAGTGTGCGAACAGCCGATGGCCCGGGGCTCAGCACAGTGACTGGCTTGGAACTGGGCCTGAGCTGCCTGCTCGTCCTAGTCCCCCATCACACCCGTGAGTGCCCTGACTTTAAGGGTACTAGCAGTTGTCTCGGGGATTTTCTTCCTTCTTTCTCACTGTTTCCACTTTGGTTAAAAACACCATTTTCTAACCTTTTTTTGTTGAAGACTTGAGCTGAAAAATTCCTAACTGGCTCCACGTATTCAGGCTGGGAGTGAAAGGGTGAAATCTGTACTATCACTAATGATATTTACTGTTTCAGCCTCTGCCACAAAACCCACGTGTTAAGTTATTGCTAAATACGTAATGTGATAAACCCTGTCCTCACTGACACCTCGGTGATCCCACTAAAGACAATAGAGGTCCCTGGGTTTAGCCAAGGACTGACTCAAGCTGTGGTATGCTACTGTGAGGTTCAATGCTTCATGCTCTTATTTTTATATCTCAAATAACATAAAAATAAGATTGCATATTATAACAATAGGTTAGGTGGAGTGCAAACTAAAAGTGCCTACTATGTATGTCTATAATCCTTTTGAACTAAACAATACTAAACTGTTATTTGATAAAACCACTTGATGAAAGACAGTGAAAGGATGGCATGGAGCTAGAAAAGCTTGTCGGATCAAGTTTTGAAAAATCAGTTCTGAAAAAATGTTACCAGAACCTTAGAAAGCAAGTTTTTCAGCAGACACACTAATTAAGTTTGGATCTGTTAAAAAGTATTTCTTTGGAAACCAAAAGCAATGCTTTTTTTTTTCCTCAGTGACCTTAGTAGGTAGGATGACAAAGTCACTGTCATTTGAACAGCAATGGAATACAAATTATGCAAACACAAAGAAAAGAGTACTTGGGTTTCAGGCATATAGTTCCTGTGGCTAACAAAAAAGACTGGAATTCTTTCTTCTCTTTCCTATTTTTGAGTGAAGCTTTCTTGCACAGAATAGAAAAACAGGGAGCCAACAAATGCATGTCTATCCAGGTAGTATCTTGCATTTTTGTAGTAGTTCTCATTCAGCTATCTCAGCACTGAAGCCTTGTAACTCTTAATAACACACAATAAGGATATATTACTGCCTTACACAGATAATAGGAAAGGCAGAATAAAAGGCTATAATGTAATAAGCCACAATTCCATCCTTTTTTAAAAATTACCTTAAACATGAAAGTAACTAGAGCTCTAAACATTTCGCTCTTTTTATAGCAATTTTCTTTCTGGTATTTTCCAGGGTTCTGACCCAGATTTATCCCACCAGACATTAGGGTTTGATTGAGGTACCACGGTTTGCTCCAGGCTCTCTTCATGGCCATCTCCACCTCTAAGCATATGATTCATGGAATATGTGGGCTGCACAGCTCCCTAAAGACGCCTACCTTTCTCCACCGACTGTAAATGCACTTCAGGACAAGCAGGATCCTGGCTTGGAAGCTTCAGTTGCATTCCTAAAGTTAGGTGAGATGAATCTGAGCCTTTGTGCACATTCAGTATAAGCTGCTTCCTGGCTTCCTGTCTTCCAGCTAGAGGTTTCATTCACATTAGTTGTAAAACTCCCATTTTTGTAGGGGAAAGCCAAACAAAGGTAGCTTTTTTAAAAAGACCTGCACTCATTTGTCTTGTTACTCATGGTGGAATTGCCACATAAAAACACACACAGCTTGATAGGCTCTGAAGTTATGCCCTGTAATAATTCTAAATTTTTCTCACTTATGTCACATGGCATTCTCCTGACTGGAAAAACTCCCAACATGCATATCCATCAAAAAGCCAGACGTTTAATTGCTGTACTTGGATACACCAAATAAAGGGCTCCAAAGCATTATTGTTCTACATTGTTTCGGGCACACAGAAAGAGCATTCTAAAAAAAATAAAACTGAGAAGAAAAGCTGCTACTGTAATCAGCCATGATTGAAGGCATTTCCTGTATTTTGCTATCAAACCAGTTGTTTTTTCCATTACACACTAAGTGAACTTTAGTAAGGTCAAGACACCAGAGAAAAACAGGATCAGAGTATCTTTAATCAACTAAATTTGACTACTTCAGTCTCTCTCTTTCAGATGTTTAGTCCTGGATCTCATCCCACATCTCCAAATATCTTCCTTAAACCATAGATGCATAAACCAGGTCAGTGTGAATTTATGATTTACATAGTTGTTTTCAATGTCATTTAACTTGTTAGCCTTACCCTTCCCCTAGCCTAAATGTCAATGAACCTCACGGTACGTAACAATACCAGTATTATATTAGTATGATATAAGACCAACAGGGGAGATGAGTTTTCATTCAAAATCATAATACTGGGCCAAAAACTTCCCTCAGTTGGAAGCCTATTGTTTCCATCATGCTGCCTAATAAGATCAAGTGTAAGTTTTAAATGACCGTTAAACAAAAGTCAAAGCTACAATAGCACAGGTTAATTTGATCCAATCCTGTACACTGCGATCCTTCTGTCACACTAAAAGCAGACTATTTTAAGGTATGTAGCATGCCTGTCCTGTGCTCTGACCCTATTCTTCTTCCAGAGAAAAAGCCTTTTTTTTTTCCATGAATGCCAGATAATACAAATGTCAACACCTCCCTCGGAAATGACCAGTTCCAAGAGTGTTGTTGACTCAGTGAATAAGGGAAAAGCACGTCATGTTCTCCCAGCAGCTACTAAGAAAACCCTGTGCTTTGGTCCCATTCCGTTACATAAAGGAGAAGGCCAGCCTGCCTGAACACTGTGATAAGGCTGACAGCCGACTCATCACATAACCTTATCACCTACCTGCTGAACACAGATGCACACACAGAATCACAGAATCACAGAATAGTAGGGGTTGGAAGGGACCTCTGTGGGTCATCTAGTCCAGCCCCCCTGCCGAAGCAGGGTCACCTACAGCAGGCTGCACAGGACCCCGTCCAGGCGGGTCTTGAAT
>Ga0065711_1005383_pt1 | contig 35161 bp, 20 predicted proteins | sample Hoacrofraction12_FD_59098 | JGI IMG/M metagenome (GOLD analysis project Ga0065711, IMG submission 59098) | Hoatzin crop microbial communities from Cojedes, Venezuela - Epithelial fraction 12 v2 (version 2) | ecosystem: Host-associated > Birds > Digestive system > Esophagus > Crop | place... | reverse complement strand
TGTCTAGTTAATAAAGAGCTTGGGAGCAAGCTGGAAAAATTAAGGACTTCCTTTAGCAGAACTATTTCTATACATGCACACATTTTATGTGTGCCAGAAAACAAAGCCTGATTTCCCATGCATTTTTTGTGGTGGGAACATCAGCTGGTCACCTCCACTCCTTAGTTCCTTTAGCTCTGTGTCCTTTGTTTTCAGCCCTATACTGAACAATAATTCTCCAGCATCCCTCATTTTGGGGCAACGTAGCTGATTTGTTCCTATGCTCTTGCTGCCTGCCCAGCTGGCTACTTGCTTTTGCAGTGGTGAGAGACCACATCGCTAGGCAAACACTGATCTCTGTTGCTCTTGACTATTCTGTTTCTAATTTTTACATCATTTGTGACCACCTGATTTCTTTGAATCTAACATCCCTCTGGCATTTCTGGTTTAAGTCAGACTGTGGGGTCTACGTTGCTAGATCCACATCATCTCACTGTTCCCTTACCAGAAGCCAGTCAAGATGAAAGGGACAGGAATATCTGTCACCAAATGAGAAGCATGTTCCTCTACTTTGGGCTGGTACAAATTACTGTAAAAAACCTGCTGTACACAATTCAAAAAGTACAAATCTTGCATCTAACAATTATTTTCATCACCATTATCAATGTGCAAACTATAGCTTCTCTATTATTTTTGGTACAGCAATAACTCAAATCAATGAATGTTTCTTTGCACGTTGGGAAATTTCATCTTTGTACGTAGCACTCTGCAACATCCCCCCCCAAAATTGTACCAAGTGGCAGTTCCAGAGAGGCTGCTAAAAACTTAATAGTTTGGGTTAGTCTGTTTTTTTGAGGATATCAAACTGAGATAGGCACAAATTACAGAGACACGAGCTTTCAATGGAAATCAAACTCTACAAATTCCTTAAACAAAATTCTAACTAGATTTTAAGTGTTCTGATTTCTAAATGGCGTCAATCACATTTGTATTTATATCTACATATAAACGAATAAGAAAGAGAATAATTTTAGGCAGTTCGCAGTGATGTTATTTTCAAACTGTACAGCACTAATGGTTATTAATGACACTACAGAGAATGATAAACATCTGACCTCTAGTGGCAGCTGTCTCACAAATAACTGTAAAGCACACTTCATGTGGAAGAAGTTAAGGAGTTGGAAAGGGATGAAAAAGTAGTTACAGAGTAAACTGGAATTGTGAAGTGTAGCCTGAACTTTCATTAGTTGCTTTGCTAGTTTTTATTTAATTATCTTTTCGATTGAGATCCCTGTTTAGAATGGAGGATATTTTTGGTTCTGAAACTTTTATTCCTGAATCTTCAGCATTTATTACTTTATTTAAGAAACGTGTGCACGGTCTTCCAAAAAGAGTTTTTTTCCAAAAGAAATACAGCAATATCCTAACAGGGCTTATATCTTCATATAGGAAATTGTTGGTAAGTTTGTCGCTTTGGTTGTTTCACCTCCATGCACACACAGTTATTCAAGAAGCACATTTGGATCCTCATTAGACTTCATTCCTTCTCCTCAACTGACACATAACATTTCCCCAGTGAAAATACATACTTCGCTATCAGCACTCTGTACATCAAAGCTTTCATTCCTTTCGGGCTAAAAATACAGAAGCTATTCCATAAACAAAGGTCATGACCTTTCTAATGAAGTGGTTAATCCAAATATTAAATCCTGTACATGAGAAACAACAGTCTTGGTTTTAACCCCCGTAGGATTAAATTTCAAAGCGCTGGTTTACAGAAACTTTCTCCAAAGCCAAAAACATTATCTGCAAGCTAAGGCTAAACCTACTTTTCATTACAGCTTTTTGAAGCCTTCAGACCACTGATACGGTCTCTTTAACGTGATGGTGACAAATCTGCAGGAGGACTGGAGCAATATCAGTTTCAAAGGGTCATTATTTTTTGAGTTGAAGTTAGAATAACTCACGCTTATTTCCTGAATCCAGAATGAAAATGAAATGGCACAGGACTCAAATAATTTTGTACATTAAAAACAAGTCCATACAGCTATATGAAGATATGATTTCTGTAGAAACAGCCATGATAGCAAATACTTTAGCCCATTTGAAGATCAGATTAGTTGGGACATAATAAGGGTAAATTCGTGGTTTTGTGCTGATTTAAGGAGGGTATAGACCAAGTACTATATTGTTTAATTTTAATGTTTTTCATAAAAAACCATTAAATTATCACAGTTACATTTAAACATCCTTTTATGTTTGAGCCATTCATATGTCTTCTAGTTAGTAGAAAAATTTCTGTAATTTTTTCATTCAGAAGCCTCTGACAATCAGATTTTTCTTCTGTCTGTTAAGACTAGTTCAAAATCTCCTTCCTTATCTTCAAGGTGCTCTGGCACGAGCCCAGGACACCCAAAGGCTTGTCCTACTCAAGATGTCAAAGTGAATTAGCAAAAAAAGATGTGAATTTCAAGTAAATATAACTCGAGCATATATAATTTCTCCATGGACACTCATTTAGGAGTCAGCCGGCCATAATTGCCTTAACTTAATTCACACTCACAGTGAATTAAACTGAAGTAAACTAATGGTTTATCAACACGGGAGAGACACTGTACAATAAGCTTGGTGTAAATTCACAATTCATCAGCTACTTAGCTCTGACTTCCCTTGTGGTAATACAGCATGCACTCAAGGTGCCCTTGTATCAGGTAACTTAATTGTTTTCATGGGGGAAAAAAAAGCTGTATCTGGAAGTGTAGGCTGATTGATAGCAGGTGCAGAAATGATAGTATGTCAGTGGTGCTACTTGTAGAAAGAAGGTCAGCACAGAGCATCTGTTCAGTTGAAGCTTCTCTACCATTTTGTGACCATAATGGCACTTGCTATGCTATAAAGTCTATTTCGAACTGGAGAAAGCCAAACAGCATTTTTGGTGTTTCCATCGCAGGGGAACAGGCAGCAGATTAGTACCAAGTACCTGGTGTACCATCATTTCATATTTTTATTCACTGTTCAGTAACTTCACCAGGTCGGAGTGTAAAGAAGCCTTAATCATTGCTGAAGGAAACCATCCAAAAGCAGTTACATACTTTAAATTCACACCGTTACCCAGTTTGGTTTAATTTTACTGGGTATCTCAGTATTAATTTTCCACTAAAAGATTTCAGATGTTTCTTTATTCATTAGATTTAACGGCATCTTCTGTTAGCATAAACAAAGCAAAGCAATAAGGAATAATGAGAAATATCCCTACTTGCAGTACCCCCTTCAAATTTAATCAGCATTGTCAGGCAGTCTCTGACATTATTACCCAGTTATGAAAACATCCCCAGCCCTATTCATTCAGCCATTTCTGCTCTTTTTTTCCAGGCAAAGAAAGTTTGCGCCGTAGCAGGCCTTGTCAGATTTGGAGCCCTTCCAGTACCTGATGAGCATATTAACAGTGCTCCCATTCATAGACGAGAGCCTGCCAGTTCTATCTAATTTTAGTGAAGTTGCTATTTATAGTTAGCTTGCTGCATTTTCTCTTGTGAAAGCCTTGCAACTGCTAGGCGTGGAGGGAATATATTTTTGTGCTGTTTTAGTTGGCACACTAAAAGTTCATGGCTGTAGTTTACCTCAGTCCAAAATACTCTGCAGTCTTCCCAAAGTAACAGCGATGCTCCACGTAGTGATTTACACCAAAAATGCAGTGACACCACTGGCTATTTGTTTCTCAGTCCACCGAGATGCTTACTATGTCAATAGTATAGGCGACCCATAAGTCAGATGATAGTACAAAAGCAGGTTTCAAGGTCCAAAGGATTGGAGAGAGGGGGCAAAAGGAGAATTTGGGGTCGGATCTCTCTATGCTGTAACACCTGTAATACAGGTCAATTGAACCGAATTCTTTCTGCCCTCTATAAAAAAGAGCACGTTGATAACAGTAGTAACAATACCTAGCTTTTCACCACAGTATTTTGTGAGAATTTATTCACTGACTTTGCAAGCAGTGTTAAATGCCGAGAAATGTTATGGGGAAGAGACTCTCCACTGTAGACTTGGTGGTCAAATTCATATATATAGATCGTTAAAACTTGGGCATTTCATTAATATACCAAGAATTTACACTCCACTATGTATATATATATGGGAAACTAAGAGACAGCTGAGAGGAAATCAACATTACAGTTCATTTTATCTTGCAGCAAAACATGCGTATGAAAAGTGATCACTTTGAAACTAGTTCATTTAGAAATACAGTGTTCAAATCATATATAATCTAGTGCTGCAAAGTTGTATAATGATCCTTGGGCAAACACAAGCTGGCCTCTTCCAGTTAAAAAGAGATTTCATTACGTTTTTTAGTAGTTGATAATTTGTTCCCAGTTTTGTTGACATGACAGGACGGTGGTTGAAAAATTATATTTATTTTTTTGTAAGTTGAAATTGGGGTTCATCTCATCTTGGAATTTCAAAATAAATTCTGACCTTGGTAGGGGGAGGTTCAAGTCACAGAGTTTCAGTCCAGACTGAGGTGCTTTGTCTTCAAAACACCCGAAGTTGATAGTGTGTAGTCTTTTTTTGTCCCTATATAGGCCTCTGATATTGGTAATATACGTCTCCCATATTTGTAAGCAGTGCTTGAGGGGTTGTTTAGTATCTTTCTGATGTTGTATCTTGTTTATATAGAATACATGTTCTGATCATCCCTCATTCTTGCTCCAATAGCCATGAAGACTTAGAGGCTGGAACAGATACAAGTGTGAGAGTCACAAAAAGTCAGAAAATACACTTTGTACTCATCAATCTTCATTGCATTCCTATTCCCAGATAATCTATGTATCACAGCAAGAAAGGGGCATTGAACCAGCAGAGATACTGGTTCAGCTGAAATTCGTATTCAGCCTGGCTGGGATTATGCCAAGGCAGAGTCAAACTAGAACTGAACCAGCAAAGTAGTTGAAGAAAGAAATAATGATGTAATGCTGTGGCTACCATGGTTCACAGAAGAAAAAATAATTTTTTCTCTATTAATTTGAAGCTGACTGCTCCTAATGATAAAGTCCATACCCGCCAGTCCAGAGGTCACGGGCTGGCAGAGCACTGTCGTTTCTCTGACTTTCTGAGGCAGAAACGTGTTTTAGCTGCATGGTTGTGTCAGCAACACTGTGCATCGCCCTGCCTCCTGCTCCAGCTGAACACAGATGTTCCAGCAAAGCGACTGGGTTTAGATGTTATTGCAGATACAAGGTGCAATGTTGCCTAATGAGAATTACAGGCAAAGCTGCAACACAGCTTTGAAAGGGCGCCAGAAAATACTTATATTCGTCTGAGCATGATTTATGGCAGATGAGGATGCTTCTTGTGTGTTACTGACAGGGTAACATTGAGAAATCCTTGCAGCTGCAGGCATATTTGGTTCTTTTTTTGGGGGGGATGTAGAAAGAGAGGCGATGCAGCACGCAAGGTGACGGCACTGGATGAGGGCTCTGAGTCCACAGGGTTTTGAGGTCTCGTGTCACTGGCAGAGCCAAACATATGCATGGTGGGTAAAGCACATTCACGTGTGTTTGGCCAGCCTGTGGTTGGCATCACACCTATGTCTCACCAAAGTCCTCAGAACCTTAAATGGGACCAAGAGGTAGGCAGCCCTTCTGTCAGGTGCCTGCACCACAGGTCTCCCCTTGTCCAGTCTGGCAAAACAGCCATACCCTCACGCCTCAGTCAGGCCACGGCTGTGCCTGCTCCGGCAGAAACCCACCCCTCCTTGCAGCCCATGCGCTCTTCTAAAGGCTGACTCGTGGGCACATAAGTTGCTTTTTCCCCCTCTACCGCATTGCAATAGATTACTCATCCTGTTCTATAATCATAAATCAAGATACTTTTTTAATGGACTTATTTCCTAATGCTTCAGTTTAGTCACTTCTGAGAACCTCCTTCAAGCATAGCTTTTCACAAAAAAAACCCCTGACAATTTCAGAGTTTCATTCTTACTTCACAGGCTGTCAAATCTCCCTCCTTGCAGCACATCAAGCTATCTTGTTTGCTTACCTTGTGGTGCCTATTAAGCAAATTAATTATACTGTCCTTGTTTGCATTACTGCATTTTATGTGTCTTTGCAGCCTTCCCAGAAAAAGCTGACACATTATTGCTGCTCCCATAAATTGTATTTTTTTTTTCCATGTTTTCTTGTGACCTATGGAGACATTATGCAATTTTTCATCATTAGATTCAGGCCCAATGTGATTTCTCTTCATAAATGCCTCTCATGAAACCTACTACATCATCACCTGGTGCTCTACACTCTGAAGAGAGAGCAAAAAAATTGTACGTGGTGACCAGCCACAGAAGCTTCTCCTGCCACCACCTGGTGGGTTGGGGATCGGTTTGGCAAGTGCAGAAATGCAACATCTCCATCTTTCTTCTTGGATTTTTATCTGGCGCTGGTACTCCTACTCATCCCAGGCATTTAAAGCATTGATGAGCGTAATTACAGTGACTTTATGGAACGATTTTGAAATCATCACCCAGGATAAAACTGGTGACGTTTTTCATACACCTGCGGTGCTCGAACTGCTGCTGAGCTTTCCTTTATGGAGAAGATCTGGCTGATAGCAAGGCTGGGATTATAACTTCAGGGAAGGTTTTTACTTATGTGCTGAAATAAGACATTTTCCTCTGGAGCTAATATTTGCCTTTTCTAGTTATTCTAAGGTAAAGCAATCACTTCCATCCTTCCTATCCCCACCCCAACTCCTTATGTTTTAGGTCTATTCTAGTTTATTGTTCCCTAACCAAGAGCAGCAGCGTCGTCCTGCAGTGTCTTGACTGATGCTGCCCCCCTAGAAAATTATACTTTTGTAGTAATAACCTTCCACTCTCTCTTATGACACTCATTTTAGGGTCTATAAATTCTACCATCTGTATCCAAAGTATAAGAAAATTTGAAATACTGGAAGGACCCATGGCTCCACATCAAAGAATCTTGACAGCTTTTAATTTCTTGACAATCTTTTAATTTCCTTTTGCAAGTTCCTTGCTGCTGCAGTTTCTCTCTGCCCATATGCACCCAAGCAGTTGAGTTTTTTTGTTGTTCCATACTTGTTAGGACGTTTTCTGATCAGTGGCAGCCAGCTGGCTGGTGGCTTTATCTTTCCATCTTGTCTTTCTGAACTGGCAGCATTGCAACTGGGCCCCCTAATTTGCTCAGACACTGTGTAGCTGCCCCAAAGGTTTTATCTCCTCAATTCTACGTCACCTGTAAGCTTGTCTTGGGAAGCTACCTGCTGCTTCTTTAAGTATTTTTAGAAAACATACAGCTCTTATTTAAGATTATTTTGGTCTTTTTGATTTTTTCTGAGACTATCAGCGGTTATTCTCTCTAGCCCCAGCACTTAATCAGCTGTCAAAACCTTGCATGTTATTTCCCTTGGGAAGACTAACTGGTAAAGATATAACCTGTACTTATTTTTTTGTATATACAATCCTATCCATTTACAAAAAATGTACTCAAAGTGCTGTTTTCCCTAACACACCTCTCTGCTTGCATTTCTACTTCTGGATTTTATCTTCGACACACTCAACTCCACCAAAACAAGGACCTGGCTCCCACACCTGCTTTCAGAGTCAGGAGGTCTATTTTTGAGGCTTCAGCTCACAAACTACCCCAGTATTGCCCCGCTGATTCGCAGCTGTCATGGTAGCATCTACTGCTTCAGCTTTCAATGAACAAAATGGATGAAAGGAGCTGTGATGTCTACAAGGTCTGTGGCTTCCTAAGGACCAAAGACACACTACTTGTAGGTGCTACCCAGCCTCAAGCATAACAATTTATCGCTGCTCTAAAATATGATGTGCACTGTTGGTACTAAACAAAAAAGATATGACAAAAAACAGCTGTAAAGCTTACAAGCTACTCAGTATCATGCTACTGTGCAGAGCATTGCTAAACATCCCAAAAGCCAGGTGGCCAGTTCAGCAGACCACGTTCTGGACGTGCTAATTGGAAATGAGGATTTTTTTTTTCTCCCTGTGCAGCATTTCTCATTCCAGTCTGCACATGTAGTTCACCGAACAGGCACATCAAACGTCACTCCGCAGCCCCTTCCTCGTCAGTGTCGATGCCTGTCTTTTCTGTCTTGCCCACTGCCTCTTCATGAAAGCACGCTGCCCTTTTAGATGAGGAGAACATCAGTTCTGTGGCATTCTTCCCTGCCAAACTCGTTATGCATTTTTTCCATGAGCGTCTAACTGCAACTTTTAAGATTTCATGCTGTGTAATTCATTTGTGAATAAACTCTTCCCCTGAAAATTTACAATTAAGCCAAGCAGCTTGCTGCTTACATCAAAGCCAATACAAATAGGCCTCCACTGGGGACTGAAGGAAGCAGCTCTGCAACTCAGATCTTAGGGGGGAAAGGAGCACAAAGTTGAAACAGAAATATTTAGAAGTGCCAAAAGGGAAAGTAACTCTTCTTTCAAAGAGCAGCTTTATATTAAGTCAGTAACACTTGCTGCAAAAGAGTTGAAACTTTGTATAAAGGCACTATTTTACATGCAAAGCATGTTAAATAAGCATGAAGCAAGGAAGGAAGATGTTGAGACAGATTCGTATTAGGGGTTTGTAAGCCGTAACTAAAGTTTCAGTGCTTTTCTTTATAATTTCTACTGCTTATTTATGCCTTTTCTTAAATAAAATTTTCTAATATTTTAGGTGTCTCAGTTTGTCTTTTACCAGGGAGCTTCACGTGCAGCTCCCAAAATCTCAGATGAGTCTAGCAGCTGAAGCTCTAACCCATATTCCCAGTGTTTGGAAGTTGAAGTCCTTGTTTTATATTGCTGATGCATCTGTAGATATAATACTTCCACATCCCTGCTGTGATCACTGATGCCACAGTCTGATCTGTCTCCAGCCTCTCTTCAGATCCAGTTTATTTCAATTTGATGTGTTATATTAATCCAATATTTCATTTTTCATCCTTGCCATCTTTAATACACATACTGACAATTTTGACAATGTTGAAATGCTATCTTTCTCAGCAGCTTCTGTGTTTCCCTCCAACTCCTCTCTGCCGGTTCCTCCGTACTTACTTCGATCTTCAGTAGACATTTACACCTGTAAGTCAGTAACAGTGCTTCTAAAATCTCTTTTCCCCTGAGTCTTCTTTCCGTGACTCCCTCTTGAACATGAGGAACTTAAAAGCTTCAACAGCTGCTGAATATTGAATTGCAGGAGACCCTTCTGGCTCTCACTTGGCTCGCAGAATCTCACACACTCCAGAGTTCAGATATTGTTTGAGACAAACTCTCAGTTTGTGTGAGACAAACTCTCAGTTTGAAGACCAATTCAGATGGACTTATTTTAAGCTAAGGTATACTCAGTTCACTAGACGATGTCCTGTCGAGCAGGAGGAATTTGCGTTTTGAAAAAATCGAATCAGATTGATCAGGCTCAGCTTCAGACTCTCTCCAGCATCAGATTTCTATCTCCTGACTAAGCCAACTTCTTCCACTACGGTTCATTTTGCCGTCCTCCCAGCTCAAGTAATTATTTTTCCACCCTGATCATGTTGCACATATGCAATCTCAGTTGCATTTTCGTCACCTGTTGAGTCACTTCCTACGTACTCCCTTCCTCCTGCTTCTAATTATCCATTTTCAGGATTCCATCCTCTTTTAGGAGAAAATGGACAAGTATCATCATATTGGCTTTCAACCTTATCTTGGCTTGCAGTATTTTTAGCCCACTAAACATTTGACTTAGTATCAGGCTGGACTCATTTGAGGGTGCTAACTACAAACACCAAACCATGAGTGCATATCCAGACCTTATTCTGCTTTTCAGGAACCCTGTTATGTAGCTAGTCTATGTTAGATACGGCAAACTTAAAAATAAATAATCAAACTTAAACATAAACAAATAAGAGACTTCAGTACATTGACTCTATTGTTCAATCTGAGGGAATGTAAGAAGAGACAGGTAGAATCTTCTCCCCAAAATTTCCATTAAATTCTGTATTTTACTGCATATTAGTATGCTTTTGCCTGCTTTTCTCTCCATGTCACCCAGCTCATGGCAGGACAACTGCCATGAATAAGATGAAATAGGCAAAATAAGTAAGATGAAAAAGGCAAAATATGCTTTAAGACCTATGTTTTGATGAAATAACTGCTATTCAGGTTTTTTTGTTCTGCTTTGGTTTGATTTTTTTGAGGTCTCATCTTTGTATTAGTATCTTGCAACAGGAGTGAGTTAATCTGTGGTTGTGAACTTCTTTTGATACAGAAAGAAATCCATTCTGTATTTCCAAGCTGAGTTTTAGATGTTTTAAGATCAAGCCTTTTATTCCTTACTTTTGGAATTTTAATATTCCATATGAAAACAAACCTGAAGAACAGGTAAAGATAAATCTCTTAACTGTAGGCTGTATCTTCAGCTGCTTTGATTTGTGTAATCACTACTGCAGTAAACAGAGCTTCAGTTAATGAACAGATATTCTAGTGGCTTTGTTTTATGGTGGGTTTTTTTTGTTTTTGATTTGAAAGCCTCCCGTTAACACAAAATGCAGTTGTCTCTTTCGGTTTAACAATTGCTGATTAGGGTATCTCTAATTCAATAATATTCTGGAGGTCTCCTAATACATCTGTGAATGCAAGATTTATCTGTATTGATCTAGTTGGGTACACATTGGCAACTGATGCGTTACTGTGTTTCCTCAAGAATGCAAGAAAAGTTTTGGCCATAACGACTCCATAGTTCACTCTCGTTTAGCAATGCATCACTAGTGCTTAACAGCCAAAACACTATATGAATGTACATCAACAAAGACCAAAAATAAAATGAGATTAATAGACTAATTTTTGCTCAAACATATACGATATTGTGATTTGGTCCCCAGTATACATGACCTCTAATTTTTAAGAGCTAGTTAGAACTGTCTGTTTCATATTGTGTCAGAAGCTGTTTTGCATCTCTCATCTTGCTTTAACATATTTCATGCCAGAACTCACTAGTGTCACATAGACTTTCTACATATTTTTAATTTTCTGAGAAAGCAAAACCAGCTAAGCCTTGTATTATTCCCAAGTCCCGTAACATCAAAATATTGTTGGTCCAAAATCACACAAACTGCCAGTGTCTGCATGGACATACTAAACAGGCCAGCCAATGTATATGTAACTCTACTCAGGACTTGTTAGGCTACACCTAGAAATTAATGTCCACTTTTGGCCCCCCAGCTCAAGACACCGAAAAACTGGAGAGCGTCCACTGGAGGGCCACCAAGATGATTAGAGGACTGGAGAACCTGGCATATGAAAAAAGGCTAAAGGAAGTGGATTTGTTCAACTTAAGAGAGCAGAAGGCTCACGATGGATCTAGTCAGTGTCTCTAACACCCAAAGAAGGTAGTTGTAGAGGAGATACTCTCTTCAAAAGGACTCCTGACGGCAAGACAAGAGGGCGAGGGCACAAGTTGCTTCAAGGGAAATTCCTTCTGGATATAACAAAAAAATTAATTTTTCAGCCAGGGAACAACTGAACATTGCAATAGACTTCCCAGAGAAGTGGCAGGCCATTTCTCGGTGGAAATATTCAAGACTTTGCTTGACAGCGCCCAGGGTAACCTAATGTAAGGTGCTGCTTTCAGTGGCAGTTTGGACCAGATGATCTCCAGAGGTACTATCTAACCCAGACTTTCCTGTGAATCAACTACAGGGCTTACAGCGTCATGTCCAGCAAACAGCTACGGTGCACGGGGGCACGGAGGGAGAAGGGGCGAGTTCAGGCTGAAGCATGTAGTGCTAGGAGAGACAGGACACAAATCAACAAGAAACTACATTTCATTAAATGTTTATAGAACAGCTTGTCAAACGTTGCTGACATGAGCAGAGCTTGTCTGGTGCTAAAGCATCATCGAGACATTTCCTCAAAGTTCCCAAGCTTACTTGAAGCCAAAATATAATCTATTGCACTAGTGCTGTCATACCCATTAACTGTGAAATGTCNTTCCTCCTAAAAGTTCAGTGATGCCTGGCTATTCGGAGCACAGGAAAATGTTGCCGAGTCTCTTAAATTAGGCAAATAACTCAACAGCTGATATGCTAGACTTGTAAAGCAATGGGAGATCGATGCATTTAGTTAACAGAAAGACTTTATGTTGTGTGTGCACAGACACTCTCTGGATAGTATTAGTGTAGAGGCTTCTGAAGTGAAATTGAAGTCTAAATCATCCAGTGTCTCCAGGAAGAGGCCTATATATGTTTCAGATGCAGAAGTGACAGATTGCGTCAGCAGATTTATATATATCAGTTTTTAATTAAACTTTTTGCTTGGCTCTGGAGTCTGCAGCATTAATTGCAGCTAGGGAATTGTGGTTTACTACAGCCCCTGGTTGAGATTAAGTACCCTACAGAGCCTGAAGAGTGTTTACAGGCCTTCGTTACTGATTCATGCGTATTTTCTTCTTGTAGCTACGAAGTAGAAAACTAAACCTATATTTAGGAGTTTTTTGTTTTTTCCACATGTAGAAGCTGGATCTAGATTTGCCACCAAAAGAAGAATGAATGCTTTTGAAGTTGGGAGCTGATCAGTAATTTCTNTTATTACTTTATCAGCAGTGCGGTCTGTGTTTGAGTCTTCAGCTGCGCAGGAACCAAGAGGCTGTGTTCACCTCAAACTGTTAAGCGCCAAGCAACAGCAAGGGTAAAAGGTTCCATCCCCTTGGCTGCTGTTTGACAATTAACCAGTACCTGGCAGTTGTCACAACATATCCGAGCCATGCTAAATATAAACTTCAGGTTTTGTGCCCTTAACCTTACAGTAAGTTTTGACATCTAAGCACACAGTATTATTCCTGTTCAACAGATAAAGTCATCATGTGCCCCCTTCCATAGTGGTGCAGCATTTTGACCTTTCTTTATTTAAATATGCATAGCACAGCCCAGCAATAAGTGCAATACAGTTTAAGCTATGACTTTATGCCTTCCTTCTATCGTAAAATTCGAGTTATGTGTCCCACTGGAATGGTTATAATTGAGCGCACAAATCAAGTGCAAGGGCAAGAGGCTCCTGACAGAAAGAAAAGAATCTGAGGAACATCTTCATGACTTTTGCATAGGCCATGTGCTTTATATCATATTTATATGCAATAAAATAATATAGATAATTACATTACATGCATTTCTGCAATCCTCTTTTCAAGCCAAGTCACTACTGAAAAACAAGCACAAAGGGAAAACCATCTAAATGAAAGCAAGTTTAGTACTGCGGCAGCTTCTTGAAGAAACTCTTTTCAGTCAGTGCTCCTACCATAGCAAAAGCCTTTCACAACTCTCAAACTTACGGGAAAAAGTCACTTCATAACATTAGACTCTGTCCTTCCAAGGATCCATCCTTAGGTGAGACAGGAGTGCTACGTCTGCTGTGGCCATCCACATATGCCTCTCACTTCTACTGCTCTCTGAGCTGCCAAGGGCACCATGGTGGACTCAACAGAAAAGATCTCCGCTGCATAACTGTAACAACTTGGCAAGAAGCATCTCTTTCTGATCATTTGGAATCTGCTGTTCCCTAGATCTCTAACTGCATGAGGCAGGACGCAGTTGTTCCCTGGTCACCTTTCTCCACATCATCAATAATCAAAGACCAAGCTGAGAAAAACCACTTAGGAAATACACAGGATCTTCTGATGAGGTAAGTCATCAAAACAACATTGAAAAAAACCCCAGGACATAGCATGTTCATATTGTACGAGGCCTTGCCATATGTCATTAGTGATACAGCACATTCAGAACACACAAAGACTGATTTAGATATTACTCTTAAACATGTACTGCAGTGTTTATGTTTCAAGAAGAGATTTTTTTAATGTCAACATAACCATCACTCACCCTTCTTTGGATGCCATTTTGGAGGAGACCATGTATCTCAGGAGAAGATCCACAGCTGCGACCTTGTAGGGCAAAGCCCCAGGCTTTGAGGCACTACACCTGGGGAAGAAATGGCAGTGGTGGTGGGTAACGGAGCAGTGTAGCAAACCTCCTGCAAATTATTTCTGATAACTCGTTTGCTTGTCTTTAAAGATATTCTGTGTTGAAAACTAAAGAGGCGCTGCTAACTTTATGAACTGGAGTCACCTGTGGACTCAGGTAAAACAATTTGTCTGCAGAAGACCCCAGGGAGGCAGTTTTGTGTTCATCATCAGTTCCGATGTCTATGTTCATCTCATGAGAGTCCAGACTTCTAAAGAAAAGGTGCTTGGGGGTGGACTAGTGGCCAGTGAAATAACCAAAGAGCAACCCAAGGCATGACCTGTTTTAACTTTCCTTGCTTTGTAAAGGACTTAAGCACGGCCAGCATAAAGCAGCTGGAGAGTACATTGCTCTGGAAGCTTAGAATAGCAGGTGGGCTATTATTTAGACTGTCCATGCCTTTCAAAAAAAGAACACAAACAAACAAAAAATCCCACCAAAAGCACGTGCCAGGGGAGCCTTGCTGTAGCCCTAGGCTGTAACCAGAAAGGAGACAAATTTCTTTCCTCAGATAGACAAATAATGACAATGAATCTGAGTGAAAGGGAGCACACCAGAGCTTGTCTTATTAATGCAGGGAATGATGCTGTAGCTGGAGGGGATTGCAGCACTCACCTAGGAGGAAAGGAGCTCCTCTCCCTGGCTTCTGTTTCCAGACAAGGCCCTCAGCAGTAGGTGTTGGCTCAGGAGCTGTTTGTTGACTGTAATTAGAGCTTTCCTCCCTCTTGCCAGCTGTTTCGCTTTGCCTCTTGACGCAGAGCACTTAACGTGGGCCATGGTCCCCCAGGTGTCCCTGTGCAGCTCTGCCCTGGTGCTGGCGTCCTGCTGCCAGGTCTCACCTTCCCCACCTGCACAGCAAGGGCACTGCCTGTGTTTTTCCTGTGCACTACAGTTTTGGAATAATTGATGAATGTATGGAAAAAATGCTATAAAGTAGAATTACTGACAGCACTACTTACCTCCTCGCACCATTGTATTGAAATCTGGCACAGCTTTTTCTCTGCTTCTCTGTGAAAGACTGCCACAAACGATTCTCCTGCGGTGCCAAAAGCTGAGGAACTCTGCAGGACGGCATCAACCTGGAAAAGCACCGCTCGGTGCCACAGTGAGAGGTGGCACGAGACAGAAAGCCTTTTTGGATGAATGTGGGGCTCCTACCTATATACCCTGATGCTCTGCGTCTTTCTGGCACTGTGTGTCTAGAATTCACTTCATTCACCGATGGTATTTTTGGATTTCCCACGTGTTCTAAATTGTCATGAAAGACATCCGCTGCGGCGAAGCGTCTCGGCTCGGTGGATTACAGACTCCTCCCCAGCGCCGCCCGAGACAGCCCAAATCCACTTGAGATTGAAAAGGTGTGAGCAGTAAATAAAAGGAAATCCTGGATCGCTGTAGAGCGTTCAGCTCCCACACTTTGACCTCCTTTGGTCCCTTCTATATTTTGCAAAGATCATATTTCTTTACGTGCTGCCTGGCTTAAAAGCTGCCATAAATCTGTGGCGTGCAGCAAGAATAACAGAGAAGGCACCATGTAATACAAGGGGCTATAACTCCATCCCAGGCACTCGCAGGGGGTCGTAAATCAGCGCGGCGAAGCTGTAGCCGGGAGAAGTGGGGGCCGAGGCCCCTGCCCGCCGCACAGCAGCCGCCGGACCCTGGCCTCCCTCGGGCTGTGGCGAGAGCCCACCTGCCTCGGTGGCAACCGCTGCTCCCTCCGCGCTGCAGGGGACGGAGGAGTAACACATCCTCCGTGCTTCGGGGGGTTAAAAGTCTGCAATTAACCCAGAGCACAAAGAAAAAGGTGTTCTTATAGCTCTCCAAGCTTGGACAGTGATAAAAGCGCTTTAAATAATTTTTGGGAAAAGCACATCTTGCTACCTCTGGGGGAAATCACCCGCTAAACGTGACGTACAGCTGCAGGTCTGTGTATCGGCAGGTCAGAGCAAAGCCCAGACGCCGCTCGCGTCGTGTGCGCTGAGGTGGTTACCTTACTCGGCATCGTCTGTAAGAACGGGGTCACCACACGTGTTGGGTGACGTCTGGTCAGACCACAGCTTGCCTTCCTCTGCCGAGGCTGAGCGCAGTTCAGGTAGCTGTGGGCAGGAACACGCCATCACCAGCCGAGGGAGGTTTCCTCTCGTAGCCGCTGCAGCTTCGTGTGAGCCATGAGCGTTCCTCACTGTGTGCTCATGTGCTTGCCCAAGCCAGCGTAGATGTAGCTGCTCCATTAGGGATCTGGGAACAGCTGGAGCTATGGATACGCTACCGTGACCTGGGTAATACAAATCGCTTTGCTCTAGTGTGGAAAGTCTTCTTTCAAGCGTGGAATCTTTCTGAGGGAGATTTTCCTAATTCTCATTTTGCTCAAATTTTAATAAAATTTGGGAATGATTGCTTGTTTTTCTTTTGTCAGCTAGTACAATATGATGACTGTCTGAAATGTATTTATAAGCTGTCCTTTTGCTACTAAAACATCTTAAGCTTTAGAAAAGCTGCTGAATTGCAAAGGGGAACGAAATGGAAACTAATTTGTCCATTTGAACTTCCATACTCTGACTCTCAGTTTTGGTAAGATGGGGAAATACAAGGTAAATCACTAAATCCTGGGCCATCGATCATTTTATTTTACCCGTGGCAATTAGAAAAAAAGAGAAGAGAAAAATAAAACATAACCAAAGTTTTGGACGTGCTGAAACTTTAGAGGGAAAAAAGTGTTTATATTGTAATAGTGTGTATCATATGCCTCACCTCAGCGGAGGTCACTGGAACGAGCCAGCAAGCCAAGCCTAAATAAAAATAGGAGCTATGGGATTCCCCATCCGATTTTCTAACAGTCACCGCTGCAACACCGTCTGTCAAGCTCACAGGGTAGCTTTTTAACAGATGTAACAGAGACAGTACCAACCTCAGGTTAAACGCAGAGAGCAGCGTGTGTATGCACCCACGTGGGAATAATCTGCTCCGGAAGGACTGCAAAGACCGAGGGCAGCTTGAAACCTCCCAGAGCCTTGGGCCCTGCCAGCGGAGTTTCACTCTTCACAGTTCCACAAAACATGAGACGTTCTGATCGCCGAAAGCGAGACGTTCGAAAGCCTTGTCTTGCTGTGTAAAGGATTAAACTGCCATTCTCCACAAAAGGTAAATGCCAATTCACCTTATCAGGAATTATTTTATTTTCATTTTACATTCAGAAACATGCAAGAAAGGTATTTTTATTTGTGTTAGCTGTAAGTGCATCAAGTGTTTCTTGCTTTCTTCCAACTGTTGATTAAAAACATAGATTAATATGTAAACTGCTGTGCACTTTCAGCTGATGGAGAGCCCTTTTTAACACGCTGTTGCCTTTGTTTGCACTACAAAATCTCACTTGGGCTCCTCGAGGATGGAAATATTATTGTTTACATTTGCATATGCAAGCTGGACAGGGAAAATTTCGAGTAAGAGCCTGAGGCGCTGGCTGGAATACAAACATAAGCCACATCAGGAAACTCAGTTACAGCTTGGTTGTCTCTTAACCTGGTTACTCATATGGTTTTGATTTGTGTTGGAGACTAGGCATGAACTGTATTCCACAACCAGACAAAAGCCTTTATACCATCAAATGCTTAGCATGACTGGTAATCATTACTGCTAATTGTAAAACAATTAAAAATGCCAAAGTGACTTAGGAACACAGATCTATTTGAAAATCAGTGGGTATGTTTGCCTGGGATTTTTGATGTCTTTGTCTTGCTTCTTTAAGCAGTGCTGGCACAGATATTTTTGGTCCCGTCTGGGTGTCCAAGCCACTGAATCCCAGATCCTCACAGACATCTTCAAGGCTCCCATCTCCTGTAGTTTTCGTAACGGAAGTTAATACCTGGGTACCTTCACGGATGGTTTTGAGCCACCCGGACCAGAGCCATGCCAACAGAGCTTTAAAATGTTTCGTTAACATTCCTGTCATTCAAGTATCGTGTGCTGCTCTTAGGACTGGGCAGCTTTACATTTTCCCACAGCGATTCCACTCCTTGCGTCTACACTGCAGCAACAAAGATGTCTGCCATGCAGGCGCTCGCAGCTCTCCCAGTTCTACAAGGCCCGCAGTGCTGGAAGATTCTCAGCAGGAGCTGGGATTTGCTTCCTCGACGACGTCTCCGTGAAACTCCAGCAGTGAAGGAGAACAAGCCAGGCAGATGCGACCACGCGCTCCGGAGTGGCTGCAAGCAAGTGTATCTACGAGCCTAGAATAAAGGAGCTGGACTGTACTGCAGCTGAAACCTGGACACAACTTAGGTTCAAGCACTACGGAAGACAGCTAGGTTGTACTTAACTGGGGCTAAAGGCTGTGCCTGAAGGCCCTGAAGCACATCCTGAGTGGTCCAAGGGGAAACCCCTCTCTGCCAAGAAGAGGCATGCCCACCTTCACATCGGTGCAATTGTACCAAAGCCTGGCTGGGCTGGGGGCTCTAAGATGGGGGATATGAGCAGATACGCTCCTTAAACTCATTTCCCATGTAGTTAAACAGCGTTTTTCAGTGCCGGATACATCCCCCCCTCAGCTGCACCTGTGTAAAATCCTCGGCGTCGGCAGAAATTCCTGGGTGCAGCCAGAGAGGTTGGTGCCGCCTTAGGGCTAACATCTTTGCGAAGTCTTTGATCTCAAAAGTAAATGGTTTGGATTGTTTCCTAGTCAATTTTTGTAAATTTGGTGCCATTCGTTTTGCTCTAGAAACCTTCCAAACGTTACCAGCAAGTGGGGCACGATTTGGTGCACCCTGTTATCACCTGGCCCCTGTACGCACCGAGGTGGGCTCCAGCTCTCACTTCCACTACGTGTATTAATTAACACAGTAATTCAGACCAACGCATACAGCTACAAGGGAAAAACCCAGCAGAGCAAACGCCTCTTAGGCAGAGAGAGGTTTGAGGGTACAAAACCGCTTCTCAGTGTTGGCAACTCTCGTGGCGCTTTGACATTGCACACGTGGGGACCTACTTCCTGCACTCCCACCACCCAAAAGCACATGGTGGACTCACACGTGGACTTCTTCCCATCTGCCTGCCTGGTAGAAAAGTTGACTCGGCGCAAGAGGTGGCATCTTCCTGCTTGGATGATCATTTGTTGGTATTCCTGGGTTTCTTCTCCTAAGCACGTGTAGTTTAAACTGTGGACTCCTGGTCAAATTCTGGTCTGTATAACCAGCACCCTGCTTTCAGTGGTCCCTTTTGTAGTTTTAACCCAGTTCTGTACCCTCCCTCCCTTCCTACCTTTGATGTGCTGTTCTTTTTCACGACAGATATGACTTTGTTTCATCAGTGAGTCCGATACCCATTATTCCCATAACAGCTATGCGTTCACGTTGCAGCACTGCATAGCGTTAGTCACAAAAGCCCCTCGAAGCCCCAGCGGGTTTTAGCTAAGCCATCTCTAGGCAACTGCTGTGCACAACTGCAGTCCTGGCATCAGCATTTCCATTTACCGATCCTCTAACGGTGCCTGTTGTTTCACCACAGATGACTTCTGCTAACGTTTTATTTTGTTCTCGTTTGCCTCCTAGGATGAGCACAATCCCGGGACCAGGCCTGTGTGGGGAACCTCTCCGAGCACAAGCGAAGGCAGGCATTTTTTCTTTCCCGATGAGCACCAGCCCTCCCCCTGCAACCACAAGAGCCACTCCTGTTTAGCAATACGCGGCGTGTCCTGTTGAATCTGCATCAGCACGGACTGGCACGCCAGCTACGGTCTGACCGCATTTTTGGATTCTCTCCCAGTAAAAAAAAAATCCCTTTGCAATTTGCCCTTTCAGCAGAGAGCCCAGGAACGACTTCTGTGCTCCAGGTCTTTGCCCTCTCAAGAGCAGGCCCGGAGAAGCAGCCCCAGCAGCTGTCACGTCGCGGTACCTACACCACTGCAACGCTGCATTTTCACACGTGGGGCTTGGAGCACGGCCTGTTATTAGGGTTCTCCGGATTGACTGCACTTACCTTTGCTTTAGTGCTTTGCCAAATGGCGTCAAAATTTTCATGCTGGGCACCTGGTTTTGGAGAATATGGAGGTTTGCTCCCATTAAAAAAAACCCCAAAAACAACAGCCCTGAATGGGATCACGGGAGCAGAGGTATAATGCTCCACACATCCAGGCAGCAGAGATCTAAAATTCAGCGATGTTGGCTTCACGTCGGGGATCTGCTCGATGTCTTTGTCATACCTGCGATCACCCCAGCCTCAAACACCATCAGCTTTCTCCAGGGCACAGAAGGGGACCAACAACCGAAATCCCGACCTCGCGGAAAATCCCGCACCCACCGATTTCCACCTGGTCTGTTATAAGCAAATCTACAGGCTTTGTTCCAGCAAGACGTATTAAGCTTCTGCTCATCGACTGTTACACTGAAAAATAAAAATGCTGAAACAGAGACGGATGATAAAAGTGTGTGTTGTGATATACGCTTGTCATGTTATACGTACGTATGCTTTTTCCTCACACCCAACACGTGCAACACAACAGCACATGACCTCAAGAAGAAGTAATGCTGAGCTGAGTTCTAAAAAACCAGCCAGCTTTTCATCACGATTCCAGCAGCCCAAGCTACTACTTCCATTTCGATACAAGCATTTTCAGCATACAGTTCTGGCAGAGTATTTGGTATCACCGAGTCGTGCTTTAAAGTTTCTGCTGGGAGTTCCCATTAGCTGTAATGACACCTACCGCTAAGGACACACCTGACTAACTGCAGGCTTGCACACTGCTAAATATAGGCACATGTTTTTGCATTTACTGTGGATTCTAGCGAAGAGAACACTATGGAATTTTTTGGCTCTTTGTTTTAATGGGATTGCCAGAATGACTAGAATCTGAAAGCTCACAGCTCATTACCAAGAACAAAACGCTGGCCCAGGCAGAGCCAAACGATTTTAAAACGACTTCAGAGACGAGCTCGAACAGGCTGTTGCAGAGCGTGGAGAGCGTTTTCCCTCGTCACCCCCTTCTCCCATACAGAACATTTGCTCTGTATTTACTGAATGTAAGACTAAGCTAGAAATTTCCAGCCAATTTTGTATCCCGGAGAGGAGCAGGATGTTTTAAGCTACACACAATGCAATCACTACTTGCGCTCATCTAAGATGTTTACACTGCAGCTGTGAGTCTGCATTTTCAGCAGAAGAAAGGCAGTTCAGAATCTGCAATGCATGTCCCGCAGCCCTTGAACACGGCCAGCATGGTAAGTATCCTCACAGCAGTTTTAAATTAAGAGATCCTCTTTAAACAGCAAGAAGAAAAGAGAAGATTAAAACCAGCCACAGTATCGCCTGTTCTCCTATGTTTTTCAGACACGCAGCAATTTTTCCTCTTCTACCAACGGCCTTTATCCTTCTCTATGAACACCAGTCAAGTAGCATTCCTAACCCTTCATTAGAAGTATTAACAAAAGGCCCTGTTTTGAGGTGTTGGATGAGCTCAAATACCATCCGAGTCCAGATACACGTGATGTTTTTGGACCAGAGAAGCAATAAAACATCCAGTTTTGCTGTCGAATGTAACCTCAGGTTTTTTCATTTGCTCTCACCGTGGACGTCTCAGCTTGCCCAGCTACAGATACGAGGGTCACGCTTCTTACGTGAGCAAGGCTTTCTGTCGCGTAGCATGTGAGACAGGAAGAGATGATCATGACTAAGGTAAGTTTTCACTCCAATCTACAGTAATGAGATGCTGTATAATCAAATGATATAACCAGTTTGATATCCCCAGTCTTAAGGTAACCTGAAGTTTTACACGATTCCTCTGTCCCGGTCTGTTCTGCACGTGGGAGAATGATTTCTGCCTACACAACCAAACCCAGCACCTTGTTGTTCTACTCCCCTTTTTCCCACAGTTTTTCTGGTGTAATACTCTGTAGCTTGTATTCTCAAAATGACTTTAATGGACCTAACGATTTCTGCCCATGGTTTTCCAGGTGCAATTTATGTCTTATAGATAGCAGAGAATTCTCTTTTGGGGGCATTTAAATTTCATGAAATGAGCCTCCTTACGGGAAAAGGAGGGTACAAATCAACATCTGGTTTTGTTTTTTTAAATCTGGTCCTTGATTTTCATCGTTACAGCTTTTTATCTGTAACATAAAGTTGACCTGATGAAGAACGTTGTGTGACTTACTCTGGTATGATTTGTAAAACACTGGAGGATTCCTGAGTGGGAGGTAAGGTTGAACAAAACCAGGACATTGCTAGTAAAATTTGCTGCACTCAGACTTAGATGTCAAGGAAATACGGACATCTCCAATGCAAGTTCACAGCATTTTTTGAAGCATTTCCCATGATAAATGAACCAGAAACAAAACAGATCAAGAACAGACAAACTCTGAAATAAGCAAAGCTTCTTTAATTCAACTTTTCAAGATAAAGACTTTTAAAAAGAGAATTATTTTGTAGGAAGTTATTAAAAATAATGCAAGACACAATTTAGAGCTATTCGGGACAGGGTAACAACAACTGTATGTAGACTTACTTTGCTGGTCACAGAAGTATATTCTAGCCCTTCTTTTTCTGTGGATTAAGACACTGATGTCGTTATGCTGCTTATCAGGGAAGGCAGTAGGTTGTATAGTTATCTCCTGATTGGGGCAAAGTCACTACCCTGAAACCACACAACCTACTACCTCATCCTGTTAAAGCATCAAGCGCATCTTCCAAAGAAAACTGATGTTTCACCATTTGCAAGCAAGATTCTCTTAACGCTTTCGAGCCCACACATTTCTTAGCCTTCAAAAGACATAATTATGTCCTGTTGGCCCTTCCTCACAGTTCTTCCTGGAAGTCAGTCAGAATTGGTGGGGTGACTCGAGAGACATAAGAACCGCAGTGGCAAGCAAATTAGCCTTATGTAATAAAAAAGCAAGTTAAATCAGCATACATAAACCGATTAAAGAAAGCTCTTTGCTTAGGGCTCAAGCATTTACCAGTTCCAGAGCAGAATACAAGCAACTGGAAGACATCCTCCTTGTTTTCTGTTCGACTCCTCACTTCACAGTTTCTCAAACAGCCTATGTAAAGTGGATTCAAATAGCTGCTGAATCAAAAGGGGCATTTTCTTCTGAATATAAACACAAATGCCACAAAGTAATGGAGAAATGGATGAGCCGTTTCCAAACAGTCGCTCTCCTGGCAGTCCGAGACAGGTGAGCGTGAGCAAGCCCACTGCAGACTGGGTCGCACCTCTGTGCCCGGTCACTCACACCCCACCTCTGAGAAAATGACAACAAGGAAACTGCATTTGAACCTGAACGAGAAACACAGGTGTCTAAACACTGTAAGAACATTTGCGTTCTTTCATAACCCTGCCACAAGAACCAAATCCAACACCTACACAGAACCAGAGAATGTTACATCTGAAAATCCTTTGCTTTCTCTTTTGTTTTGAAGGCATGTCCAGCGATGATATCACAGCCACTTCAGGAAAGACAGTAGATTGTATAGTTATCTGACAGGCAGGGCATAACCCTAAAACTATACAACCTACTACCTCACCCCAAAGGACAGTCAGACTCTGATCAGATGAAACACAAGCTCTATTGCTTGGTGACAACCTAGAAGACAAAAAACTCTGGAGACAAACATTAACAGCCTCGAGTCTGAACCAGTTTGTTATATACCAGTCCACATTTTGCTTAATGAGCTCCAGTTTCATGTTTGAAACGTTTAATAGATTTGCAACTTGTGAAGTCATGTCAGTGACAAGATACACGAGGGGAAAGAGGATCCAGCATTCATTTTTAATAAATGCACTTTTGTACTTCCAGCTCTGACATGACTGCATCTTATCAAACCAGCTCTGTCACTTCAAGCAAGGCATCGCTACGACTTAGAGAGTGGATGCTGACTTACAGGGATTGTGCAACACGCTTCCAGATATTCCTCCATGATCCTACCAGGGAACAGCTGAGTTTCTCTAACTGAACTTCCCAAGCTCTGCGTGGGTAAATCTGTAAGACTGCACAAAGAATCTGTCAGGCCTGTGAGGAAATGCTATGGCCTACTTAAACAACATGCCACTCCTCGATGAACAGTAACTCCACTCTGAACCAAGGGCCAAACGAAGCATACCCTACCGTCCTGCACAGACTGTGGTTAATACAACTAGCAGAATTGCCACTATGGGATAATCTGTCCTAACCTCACACTTACGCTACAATTTGAGGAGGCAGTCATTCCCCACCACCTGGTTTGATGGACCACAATGCTTCTCATTCAGGGCAGACCTAAAGAAGTGGAAATAACAGATACAAGTCCATAATGGAATATAAATACTGCTTTAATAAATAATACCCTAACTTACTTTTTGTTAATAGTTAACTAAACAATAAATGATACCTACATCAGCCACGCACAAATAAACTAAAGCGATGTTTTCCCCCCAAAGGCAGTAGGTCCCATTTCAGGGTAGCTGAAGTGATCTGCCACTGCTTTCAGCATCACTGATATGGGGACCTAAAAAGAGAGGAGCACGAGAAAACACATACCTTTCAACTTCATTCCACTGCACAGTGGAACAGCTGGAAGGTGAGTGAGAGCAGGTGCAGACAGCAGCTTCTCTGTACATCTTCTGAAGGAGAACCACGCACAGCACCAGCTTTCTCATCCAGTTGTTACGCCACAGTTATACCATGGCCCACGGGGAGCCCCGATCTGAAAGAAACAGGCAAGAGACAAAGTTTGGTGAAAAAAAAGAAAGGTATTTTTTTTGGCTGACTTAAATGTTAGGAGCATTGCAGATGCGGGCAGAGAGGTATCAGCTACCTCACCTTCAAGGAACAAACACACTTTTAAACGAAGCAGAGGAGGAAGGAGAACGCAGATGTCTGACAAATTAGACAGCATCACGTTAATCTCTAAAAGGTAATGTTAAACCGCCAGCTTCAAGGATCATTTCACGGCAGCGGACTCCGACCACATGCAGCAGGAGGTGACTGGCTGCCGTGAGCTGCACGTGGTGCATATCTGTGGCACGAAACAGCAACGGTGCAGCTCTGCCCACTCTGAGACCGCTGGACTGCAGAAAACGCTGTCCGGCCCCAGATGTCACATCTCGTCACATCGAGGCCCTTGTAGGCCAGAAAGGATATCAAATATTCTCTGTATACTACACTTGGAGAGTAGTACGAGAGATTTCAAGATCTCATTAATGTAAATGGTAAAATTTGGTAGCGGAAGCTGCTCGCTAACCACTACCCAAGAAACCCATTTCTGCAGCAGAAAGCACGACAGTTTTCTCTCTGTACTTCAGTGTTTTAAATGTCTGCATTTTCTGAGCGCCAGCTTTTTGGCACTGTCAGGTACGCTCTGAATAATCCTGTGAGAAAACCCCTACCCTGTACCTCTGTTTTTATAGATAAAATATTTAAAAACAAACATCTCCTTTATGTGTGCGGTCAGAGATCTCGGTGTTTTTCCTAAGAGCCCAGAATTCGTATTGGAGCCTTGCCCAGAATTCTGTGCAGAAGTTGGTGAATTTTAGCAGTGCTGGGTGGGTACCTGCGTATTGTGCAGTCACCTCACAGAAGTGCTTTCAGTCTAAAATAAACCCTGTCCTTACATAAATATAACAGCATTACATAACATAATTGGAGGAAAGCTGCGTATTGTCTGATTTACTTCAAAGCGAGACTTCCGTAGAAGCATTTATTTATAGTGGCAGAATAAAACCAGCGTAACCTTTCAGTGTGGCAGCTCTCTATGCTGGATGGTCCGGAGAAAACAGTCCAAAGGACCAATCCAGCACTACAAGGATGTGTCCACAGTAGTGCAAAGCCTGGAATACCCCACAGACCCAAACACCTCCACCCACTGGAAATTTGGGATGAAGATCCTACACTTGTGGCTGATTCCAGTAACTGTAAGAGATCCAAGTGAAAATACAGATCCAAACAATGGCAACATTTTGCAAAGCCCGGATATGTTTTAGGGATTTACATTGCCTGTCTATCTTTAATACAGCTTGACTTCACTTTCACTTTTAGGTGCAATGCTAGGTGGGAGACTGGAAAATGTTCGACCTTGTTGAAAAAAATGGTGAGCTTTTATTAACTATTTTAAAAGGATTTTCTTACTTTCTATGATGATAACAATGTTAAAAGATTCTTTTCTCTAAGTGCACTTCTGATATAATGTTGCTTTAATGTATATTCTCCCACAAAAATAGCAGTTTGTTAATTCACAAAGATACCGAGATCAGTATTTGTAAAGTAACATAAACTTTATGCAATATTATTTTCTGTACGATCTGTTGTTATATTAGTTGTACTCATTAGCAGACAAAAATGAGAAAGAACGTGCTTTATCCAACACCTAGAATTAATTAGTCTTCTGCTCTCACAAGCAGCTCATAAACTCACTTTAATTGACTAGATCGCCAAACAAGGATGAACTTTAAAATATTTAATGAAAGGAAAATGCATATTAGTTTTCTTTCTACAAAAAAGACATGAATACAAAATAACTATCTGGCAAGAGACGTTTCCAGTTTAACAACTGTTTAATACCAGGAAAAAAATGACATTTCCGTATTCCAACTCTCACTGCTCACTGAAAAATGTCTTGGAACTGATGTTAATAAATACCTCAGCAGTCCCTTTTAAAAAGGCACAGGGCCAAGCCCGCTATTTCTACGATGCAATAGGAAAGAGGACGGTTTGAAAGCAGGGTGGTTGTATAATTGAAAGCCGTACTAATTAACAGACTCTGGGACAACACAGACCAAGCGCTTCACAGTTTCAGAGCGCCTTCTGCCCAGAACCCCAGCATGATTTACAAACGCCAACGCTCCCGGGGCTCCCGGGAGGAAGCTCGACGTGGTGCATCACGACCACGCCGGGGCACGAGGAGGCTCAGGGGCCAGCAGCAAGGTAAGGACATTCCCCAGGAAGGCTGAGGGTCCCGATGCGGGCCAGGTCGGGGGTTTCCAACACGCCTCCACAGAATGATTATCTTCTGGCTTCCAAATTGGTGCACAGACACCGATCTGCTCCTACAGGCTACTTATTCACTACTAAAAAGGTCACAAACATTTGCCGCCAAGAGCGGGTGTGGGGTAAATGGCCGAGGTTCTGCCACGGTGGATGCTGAGGCCAAGGGCAGCTTTCTGACCGAACTCAACAGGCCCTGGGCAGGAACTGGAACTGCTGCATCATCCTTCCAGGACAGGGCTGTGACGGAGCAGTACCGCGGCAGGTAACACTTCTGGGGATTTCAGACAGCAATTCTTTGGAGGAGGGAAGGATTCTGCTTCCCGTGACCTACACATGACAAACCTGACACACGACATTTTCCAAAATATTTTAAAATATATATAACGCAAATGACACACCGTGTTCATACAGCCTGCATCCTTCAGTAAGTAGGAAGTACTCTACAAACACAGATTCTGCAACTCCTGTGAAGTACACTGTCTATCATGATCTTACCTACTACTGAAACACAACTGCTTCTAAAATCGCGAACGACAGTGCTTTCCCCAGTTGTGAAACTTCACTGTAATTTAATAACACAGGACAAATTCTGCCGGAGCTTCAGGCAGGCGCAGTAAGAAATATTCCCAGGACCAAGCCTCCGCAGCCTCCTCCCACGTTCAGCGGACAGGCACCGGTATTTCTAAAATCCGATTCGGTGTGGCTCCTGCTCCAGACAGTTCTCTGTACGAGCGTTTGTCTTCCTCAGCTGGCTACACAAGAACGTTCGCCTGCGTACACTAGCTCTATGGTATCTTTAGGCATTAGTATAGCCAGACTGTAACGAGGAGATCAAATCACTCATCCTCGACCTTTGTGACAGCACCCAAAGGGGCGATCGGCTTTTGCTGTGATGTCTGCTCACCAGCGAGGTGACTCAGTGCTGTAGCGTTCAGGTGCGCTGCTCTGGTTTCTACAAACCCCACTCACAGTTTTGCATGGAAACACTTTCCTCAAAAGACTTCTTTTACGAAGGGGAGCTACTCACACAGTACTGAACTCAAGGGCACGCCTTCACTTGGCCTCGATGGCTTTAAAGAAAGTCCTGAGGATCCAAACCAGCACAAACTACGGGGCACAGGAGCTGAAGTTAACACTTCTGGATCCTTAGAATTCTCACTTAGAATTTAGGAGCCAACGACTACTTGCACTGAGCAGTAATTCTACTAAAATCAGTTATGTAATTTTCCCTCACCTTTGTCTAGTTTTTAATTACATCATAGGTACTGTAACATGTTTCTATTTAATAATTTTATATATTCAATGAAACCATTGTCTTTATTTGTTTGCAAACAGGAGCAGCTGTGAGTCAGAACTCTGTGGCTAAATGTCTCCGAGCTCTGCAATAGTTTATCTATGTCCTAAAATCTTGAAAATTTTATGGATGAGGAAAAAAAAAAGGCAACAGAACGAGGAAAAAAAAAAAAGGCAACAGAACGTAAAACCATACAAATATATTAGCTCAAATAATTCCACCTCACATACCGCAGCCTGACTACCAGCCCAGGCCTTACTCTCCTGTGGACCTATGCAAAAGTCAAGGGCACTCCTCCGTAGAAGTAAGGGCTCACACAGCACGTTTCAGAAAAGGTTTACAGCGGTATCGAAACATGGGATGTGCTTAACGATTGCTGCTTTAACCTACCAAATGGGTGCACAGAGATCTGGCTAGCGGGAAAGACAAGGAGCTGGGGCTGGGTACACATCACAGGCGTCCCGCAGCTCCTCAGACGTGTTCTGTACGCGTACGTTTAGGTATTTCATAGCCTTTCTGCTGTAAAATGCCTCGAATGTTCAACAGACGCTTCAAACCGGAATGCACTGGGAGAAAGATCCATCAGATCCATCAGTTCTCCATCAGAACACCACCTCAGTTTTCTGCTTATGCAATCTGCAGTACCTACATTGATAAAATTTCTATTTTTCTACTGCACTGATTTCTGAGTTCTGCTGATGTAATACTCTGAATGCTACACAGCCATAAAAGCCAGCATTCCAGAGAATGATGAAAACACTCCGAACCGCTGCAAGCTTCCACAAAAAGAGAAATTAAACCAGGGCTCACCACCGGCTGCTCTGCATGTTGCATTTGTATTCTTCAGCGAATAAATATTTAAGGAGATACATTTTTTAAAAATAAACTCCAAAAGGAACGCAGAACTGTTCGGTGTGTTACGAGCTATTTGTTTTGTAGGACTCAAATATTTGTCTCCCATGTTTTCCTAGCATAATCTTTCCATCTACTTACTTCCCAGCCGAGCCGTTGTGTCCGCCCCGCTGGGCTTTCTGCCCGGGCCTAAGATGGCTGCAGGCGTGACACGGCCAGCTGCGAGAGCAGCAGCAGCAGCTCCCGCTGGGCTGCGTTTCTGAGCTCTCCCCGGCAGAAATGACGATTCCCAGATCCCAACGCCCAGAAGTCGGGGTGAGGTCGGCGTCCAGGGGAGACGAAACCTGTGTGGAGATGGCAAAGCCACCAGGGGCAAGTGAGGTACGTCTCCCAAAAAAGATCTGTTACAGGTACTCTTGGTATCTTACCATGTCTAAAAGCAAAAAAGCAAGGGCTGGATTATCCGGGAGATGAGAGGAGAGGAACCTGTGACAAATGAGGGACTGTTTCTCGCTACGGGAAGAGTGAAGAAAAAGTGTCCGTTTTATTTTCTCCTGTCAGAGACAGCTCAGGATAAAAGGAGCACAGAACACCTTTCTTACAGTAAGCATTTCCTAAACATTCACCATTTATCTTCACTCTCTAACTGCAGATTGTATTCATGCAGACGACACAAAAATGAAATATTCACTTATTTTAGGATGTTGAACGCTGGACCTTGTTTTCGGAAAAGCTGAACTTGCATAACTTGGCTGACATTACCTGGATTTGTTTAACATCTTTGAACACAAAACTGGACACTTAAACCGACCACCCTTATCCTCCATCAGCTACGCCACGTCCAGCTCTTCTAAATGGTGTCCTCCTCGCTTCCCCGTGAGCCCCGTGAAAATGAACAACGCAGCTCGGCGCACTCTGCGACGCAGAGAGCAGTCGGGATCGGAGTCTGCCGGTCGCTCTTGCTAAATACTCCGCCATCCCACAAGCAATTATTTCAGTAAGGTTTTTAAGCATTTTTGGATTGAAAAACCCATCACTACACAGGGAATCTTAGATCAGCCATTTGACTTTAAGTCAAACAGATTCGGCTTTTTAATATGTGCAATTGCTACAGCGTCACCCCTAACCTATGTGATACCGCTGAAAGGAAGCGTTAAATTTATTTCAGTTCCTTACATTAGCTAGAAAAATAACATTAACCAGAGTCACAATCTTGTGAAAACAATACTCATCTGACACCTTCTTAAAAACCACAAATTCCATTTTGGAAAACTGAATTTTCACTATGAAATGGATAGTCCAAATCCTTGGAAATTGCCTTCCTTTTAGAAGGACATGCAATACACCAGTATGTGCAAGGCCTAACGTCATTAAGCACCCAGAGGGAATGTCTGTCAGGGTACGTTCTAAGCCTCAACAGGAAACTAAAGTTCATTTTGCAGAAATAGAGCTATGCCAATAATTCTAGTTGGTGGAAAAATGTCTTCTGCCATTTGCCGCATAAGGCTTTCATTTTAAATTTTAGCCTTTAGTGAGACCGAGCAGCTGACAAGGACGAGTGAGGAAATTCGTAGCCTGGCACCCAGGATCAGACCAAGGGTCTGAAGAACCCTAAAATTCTGTATTTACACCAATGCACACTTACATTTGCCATCACCACAAAGAGGATAAAGCTACTGGAGTGCTAACAAAGAGCAAGCTTTGTATTACGGCAGACAAGCAATATCCATCCTTTACAAACTGTTACGTTCATCATCATCACTTTAAACCCGCAGCGTTCGAAATTGTTCATAGCATTCTACGAAAAGCTGGCGTAAAATCACCACTCTCTGTAGGATGTTCGCTGTAAAATATTGTTAAAAGCTTCAAATTCATTTCCATTTTAGAGCGATGCTCTGAGGCCTGGACTGTGTTTTGGTTCAAGCCACTGGNCTTGGTTCAACCCGACAGCCAAGAAGGAGCAGCCTGCAAGTTCACACACATTAACAGAGGGAAAACACCTGAATGAGGGGTGGACCACCGAAAATCGCCATTTTCATCGCAAGGGCCCATGCGCCCGCATGCTGAGGGGGGTGAAGGCTTTTGGCGTGCTGGGGCTGACTGGGGTGGAGACGCCGATGGAATGCTCCTCACGCATGGCAGCCGAGGAGCCCGGGTGGCCGGCTGGACGACGCTGCCTGCTTCGGCTCCCTCCCTCCAACCTTCTGTCCTCTCAGCTGAGCGGGGCTCTCCACAGACTTACTCTAGTCCGAGATTTTTTACCGGAGACTACAGCTGTCACTGGTGAAACATTCACTAACGGACTCTAAAGCTGGGCTTCAGGTGGGAGAGAGCGAGCAGATCCGTGCCAGAGCTCGACGGTGTGTTAGACTCTCTGTGTCCATTATTCACGATGCTGTTGCTACAGGCTCTGATTTTACATAAATGAAAGTCACAAGAGAACTGTTAGGACGAGCAACCAGGAAGAGCAAGGGAGAAGAGCTGCCTCGTCAGCCAGTATTACAGACACAGTTTAGTTTCACATTTTCTGATTCCGAAGCCTCTTGGGAGCGGAAATCTGCAACACATTTTCTCTCAAGAGTGAAAATCTGAAACCTAAAATCTTGAAGATGGTCTTTAAAATCAATTTCTCTATGTCCTCTGCACAACTCCATTCCAATTCCCCACATATGAAAAATACATAATCTCTTATCTCCAAATTTGTGTGCCTTACAGTTCCTTTTAGCTCCTATTTAAAAACTCCTAAAATCTTGTCTTAGCTATCGTGTAAAGCTATTGTTCTGCGCCTGCTCTGCGATGCCAGAAGATTCCAGAATTTAAAATCTGTTGGGCAAGGAGCATATTATGCCATCTCTGAAGGTAGAAACGTGCACACTGATATTATCAACCCAGCAATAAAGCAAGCAGACTTGGGGCAACTGAAATAATTAACTCTCCTCCCTTAACATAAAAAACAGAGCAATACAAAAATACCTACTTTTCTACCTCACAGCATTTACAGCAAACACACTGGACAGTATTTCAACATTTTTCTATAGGAGAAATGACTTTGAAATAAGCTTCAGGCACAGAATCCATCACATGTAAATTAAGATATACTTCACAAGATATATCTTAGTTGTGAAAGTAGGTCAGGCATTTAAGGCATTACTAGACTCTGTTTCTTCATGTAAATATTCTGAAAACATTCTTGTGTGTATAGAATAATATTTTAATTATTTATCCGATTTCACTCTCTAAGAACACCAAAAGAATGTGTATTTCTAAGAGTCCTCATAGGGTAATAAGTACTTCTTTGTAACCTTTTACAACTTCAGGTAGCGGATACTCCATCCCTAAGCGAATTGCATGTTTGAAGTACACCACAGAAAAGCTGACACAGTAGAAGAAGTGGTGTGATGACCACACACTGCACATACAGGGATCCTGACTAAACAATATAATGACATTTTTAAACATTTACTACCTTGCATTATTTTGGGACTCCTGGAATTTCCTCAGGACTGGCGTTGAGTATTTGTTCACCTGGCTATGAGCAAGTTATTCCATGAGCAAAGTTAAAAAAAAAAAAAGAACAAAACCCGAGGGAGACAGCAAATAAGAAAGCAAGCATGTGTTTATAACGTCAGTCAAGTTTCCAGGCCAGAACATGTATCAAAAGAATCTAAAGAAACGGAGGAAATTCACACCGGCCCTACCACCAATTTATCCACTAGGTGTCACAAAATAATCACCCAACCAGATGAAAAGCTGTTCTACTTCCAATGCGTCAGCGGACGACATCAATGAAGGGCTGCTTTGAAACGAAATCTGTTATAAGAGCAGATGCAGGAAAATGTCATGAATCTCATGAATATACATACTGTCAGGAGTGGATGGGAACCTGAGCCGTGATACACAAAAGCTGTTTCTAACCACGGTGGATGTCATGTAATGGATTCACATACAAGCATATAAATGTTCCATGAAAAAAAAAAATCTTCCTAAATCATAAAAGCAGTATTACCAGTTCTCAGAATCGCGGGTCTTACGCTTCTTGCTTTTTCAAGCTCTAGCTACTGGACTAATGTCTTATGTTAGATTCTCTACAAATACATCAAAATCCCTCAAGACTACAGGGAAAACACTGCAAAGAAAACAAGTTCTGAAGGCTAAAAAATATGCGGAAAAGACACAAAAATATATTATTAACATTACTATAAAATCACAACAAATGCCAAACGTTGTAATTGGCAATACCATGCTGACAGACACTCCTCCCATCAAGTCTGTTCTTATGGAAGGGTGTATCATGAAGGTCAGGGCAGAAAATAACCTCATCATTCTGCAGCCATTAGTCATGAGAAATTACCCTCTACACTGCAGGTATTTTTGTTCTTAAACATTCCTGCAGAACTATTACACGTACACCTGCACTCATCCAAAACACCGACTGCATTAAAGGATCAAGGCCGGACTGCTGAAACAGGAACTCTGGTTTCCAAAATGGTTCTTTCATAACAGTAGATTTTCCCCAGAGCTGCATAAAATTTTCACAGGCCAAGCAGCCTCCAGTGTGAATTTATCATTATCTGTACTCACACATCATTCACACAACTAAAAATATTGCAATCAATAGCAGATGCAGCATTGTAAAGCAGAACAGGCTGCTTCGATAAGAGGAGGAAACACACCCTGGACATTTTTTATCAGATACCCATAACAGTAACGGGGCCACACACGCTCTGCTGACAAGTGCCATTTCATAAAGTCACTTTAAGCAATGTTAAAAACCCTTCCCCCGTTCAGAAATACAGCGAAGGAACACACGCCCTAATACTGCACTATGTGTTTATACTGCATTTTATATCTTTTATCACGGTGGTAAAAAGCGTTCTCAGGGTGTAATTAAGCTCACACGATACGGTTTGGGCTTCTCACACAGTCTTTCTTCGTAAGATGTGCTTCCTAAATGTCAGAGCTGGCCAACAGTTCTCAGAGCTCTGCGACACTTTCTAACTTGGGGATTAGAGGAAGGAAGCTTGTTTTCCCTCCAACCTTCCCTCCTTTTTTGAGCAACTCCATTAAATACTTGTGCTTACAGGAACACAGGTACAAAGCTGAGAGAGAAATACTGGGGTTTTTTGATTCCAACGTCAGCATAACTCCACCCATATATGCTAAAGGAATCTGCTAAAGGGTTGTGAAATCTACTTTCAGAAAAACTGAAAACTATCCTCTGAAGTTCTCCCCACATTAAGCCATGATCTGATTTAAAGAACCCTCCTACGATCTCCATTTAAGCTGACAGAATTCGAAGCCTCGTGAAGTCAATGAGAATTTTGTTCTCTGACTTCAACGAAGCCGTGAGTTCACTTCAGGCAGAATCACACAGAAGTGCTGAGGTCACTACTCATCACACAAACCCTCGACTCTTTTGACGCCAGGAGGTGAACTGATCAGCTGTACAATAGTATTAATTCCACTCTGGTTTTCAACAAGCTATTTCTTTTTGATCTTCCAGTGGTCCAAGTCTGCAACATCGTTCTTGTTTTAGTCTTTCTTATGACAGAGCCAAAGAACCACAGCATAATTCAGGTTGGAAGGGACTTCTGGAAGCACCTAGTCCAACCTCCCGCTCCAAGCAGGTCTAATTCGATCAGCTTGCTCAGGCATTTACCCAGCTGAATCATGGACACCTCTACGGATGGAGAACCCACAACCTCTCTGGGCACCTGTCCCAGTGTTTGACCACTCTGGTAAAAATACATTCCTTGGATCTGACTGGAATTTCTCATGCTCCAGCTTGTGGGCGTTGGCCTTTGTTCCATTGCTGTGCACCTCTTGAGAGGAGCTGGGCTCCATCTTCTCATTACCCTGTGATCAGGTAGCTGCGACAGGACAAGGGGCAATGGGCACAAACTGAAGCACAGGAAGTTCCAGCTGAACCCGAGGAAGAACTTCTTCCCTCTGAGGGTGATGGAGCCCTGGTGCAGGCTGCCCAGGGAGGCTGTGGAGTCTCCTTCTCTGGAGATATTCCAGACCCGCCTGGACAAGGTCCTGTGCAGCCTGCTCTGGGTGACCCTGCTTGGGG
>Ga0065711_1029698_pt1 | contig 35165 bp, 17 predicted proteins | sample Hoacrofraction12_FD_59098 | JGI IMG/M metagenome (GOLD analysis project Ga0065711, IMG submission 59098) | Hoatzin crop microbial communities from Cojedes, Venezuela - Epithelial fraction 12 v2 (version 2) | ecosystem: Host-associated > Birds > Digestive system > Esophagus > Crop | place... | reverse complement strand
GGGGGGGGGGGGGTGCGCCTCGGGAAGGGCCGGGCCGCCCGAGGGACCGCTGTCCGTGTGGGTGTGTGCGTGTCCGTGTGTCCGCGCCTGTCCGTGTCCCTGCCCTCTGTGTGCGTGTGTCCCCCCTCCCCCGCCGATAAAGCCGGGACCCCCCCGTTCCCCTCCCGTGTTTTCCGCCCCTGCAGAGCCGGCGGCAGCAGGCGGGGCCGCGAAGATGTCGGGCCAGACGCTGACGGATCGCATCGCGGCCGCCCAGTACAGCGTTACCGGGTCGGCCGTGGCCAGGGCCGTCTGCAAAGCCACCACGCACGAAGTGATGGGGCCCAAGAAAAAGCACCTGGACTGTGAGCATCCCTGTTTTCCTATCCCCAGCGCGGGCCCGGGGCTGAGGGCCCTGAATTTGCCGTGTGCCGTTATTCTGGTGTGCCTGTGTGCCGGCGGGCTGCCGCACCCGCCGTAATCCAGCTCGCAGACCGCAGAGGTTGTGAGAAATCTCCGGGAGGGGATGAGTTATTATTGCATTTCTTCTCTTATTGCATAATGCTGCTCTTTCGGCCATTTTTCTTCCTTTTTTTTTTTTTCCTCCCCGTTTTCCTCATGACCTCTCTCGCCTGTTACCCAGGAAGGCAGCACGAAGCGTCCCTTGCGGGGCAGGGATCGGGAAGAGGGGAGGGAATTGGGCACGGGACAAGATGGACAGGCGCTTGTCGCTGCCTGCTTTGGTCAGGATTAAGCTAGGCAGAGACATAAAAGCTACGCCAGGAGCCGGCCGAGCACCGGCGGGAGAGTGGCCGTCTCCACAGCGGACTTCTGCAGAGGTTTAGATGATGGTGTGCTTAAATGGTGAGGTGCTTGGACAGCGCTACGCTGTAGACTGGGGCTGCCTTTGGAGCGTTCAGGGGCTGTTGCTGAGGTCCCAAATACCTGACGGCGACTTCATGAGCTGTCCAATAGTTTGCATCATGTTTTATTGAAGATGGCTGGTGGCTTTGTCTCGTAGATTTACGATCTGTTCTGGACTGCCGTTAGCTAGTTAATGCGTGAAACAAGGTTAATGTCAAAATGCTGCTTAAAAAACAATGAGCTAGTGATGTTTTGTCTTGACAATTCTGTTTCTTTCAACCCACTCAACTGTCAGTCCCTGCTTGGAGACACCAAGGAGCAGAATGGTGAAAGAATTTAATGCATGATGTTAACTGGCTTTGTTTACCAGTAGTAACTCTCTCCAGCGTTGAACTCAGTAGATCAACAACAGGCTTTAATGTCTAAAATTAAGTGGTTTTCCCTTTTTTTTTTCCTTCTGAACGCAGTAAGAAATACTGTCAAGTAAAGATCAGCAGGTATTACAGCAAACAGTCTCTTGGCTACTGGCCATTACTAAGTAATGCTAGCGCGGGTGCATGTAAGTACAGTTCTGATGATGCTGTATTTCTTAGAAAGAGGTAGTATTACTTCTGGAAAATAATTCCAAATTTCAGTTCTGAAAACTTCATGGCTAACCCTTAAAGTGGCAAACAACATGCCGGTCTTCCAGTACATCTAAATACTCTTGTGTATGTGTCCAAGAGATGCTGATGTAAGCAGCATTGATTGAAGACTGACTTGAGTCTAAACCGTTGTCTAAATAGATCAGTGGTCTTGATATCATGTATTCTCTCTTGTTTTCTTCTACATTTTAAAAAATCATCTTGGTTATTGATGCCTCCTATGTTGCTGTTTGGTAGCTGTTGACACTTCTTAATCTGTAGGTTGTGGCTGGACTGTCCTACTGTATCTGTGAATAGAAGCTTTGGCTTAAAAAAAATCATAGCTCGTGTTTAAAAGCATGCTGTGTCTCATATGTATATATACACATATAAGAATATATGCGTATGTGCATAAATAAAGTACTCTCTGGAATAGGCAGGATTAAAGTGAGGTAGAAATTATGTACCAGTGCTGCATTAAGGTCTGGAAAGAGACTGTGTTTGGATATTGGTGCTCATATTACTACTTCAGAAAATGAGCGTAGGGGGGACTGAGGCCAGTAGCATTCTGTGCAATTTCATACCCACCTGCATGTAAGACACACAAGAGGAAGAGAAATGGTAGTTTTCTAGAAAGATACGTCCCTGTTTATTTTTCCTTCTATTTTCCAAGCTGTACACAATAGTTGAGAGTTTAACTGTCAGGTATCATTAAAGACAGAATCTTGTTGGTGAGAGATATGCACATTCAAAATTGTGGACTATAAATGAAAATCAAGTTCATATTTTAAAAGAACAAAATATTCTCAGGCTCTTAAACCTGAGGCATCTCCTTATAACTATGAATTGATAGGCAATTCCTTGAACTGTGATATGTGTCTTGTGAACAAGTGTTAAAATGGGCTTTATATATTGTAATGAGAGAGTAAATTGCAAGTTGATCCTCTGAAAGAGCAGTGCCTCCGTGCATTGCTGGAGATACTGCCAGGTGGAGGTAGATCTGAGCCACGTGGCTGACAGCGTTTCAAGTTGGGTGAGTAGCATTTGAAGACTTGGAGAAGGGAATGAAAAGTAAAACTTGCCAATGCCTTGAGATAAGTTTTGAGTCAAGGTGTGAAAGATTTAGATGGTTAAAACTTCAGGTACCGGAGAGCGATGGTTGGAGCGATGCTTTATGAAGAGTTGTAATTCTAGTATTGGTGTGGGGGTTTTATGCCCTTGGGCAACTCCATAATTTTATTTAGTGTCTTAATGGCCAGCTGTCATGTCACACAACCTATCTTCCACCACCCTGCTTAGCAACTGGACTTTGTAAATTAAATGGAAAGATCAACTATTTAATGGGAGCTAAGTAGTCCTGTGAGGATGGGACACAATGATTCCTATCCTCATATGTTTTCCGCAGAAGATATTAGTTCCAGAGAGTTATAGAAAAATGATAGATGACAAAGTATAGGGTTTTTTTTTGTTTAGTTTGGGTTTTTTTAGTGAGTACTACTTAGAGGGAATTTACACTGAAGATTAAAAAGCATGATTTGGGTATGAGTGCATGGGTGTGAGGAAGGGAGGAGAGAACAGAATGAATGTCTTCTGTGAACAAAAGCTGAGCTGCTGAGTGTTCACCTTTGTATGGTTTTCTGTACTTGCATAGCTTTCAAATACAGGCTTTAGTATGGATGTAGTGGCTGCTCTTTGGCATGGACTCTGGGTGCTGCACAGGCTCATCGTATAAAGAAGTACTGGAGTACGATTAGGTTTCTATCATAGACTCATTAGTGAGATTTACCCTTTTATTGAATTCCAGCTCTCATACTAGTGAATTTCCAGCCCAGTTGGCATTAAATGCATTTCCCAAATCCCTGTGGGGAGAAAGCAAATGGAAATCTGATGTGGCTCTGATGGTTTGGGGCCAGCTGTTGCAGCTGGCATGTTAGAGTTTGGACCCTTTTGGACTTACAAAACTCTTATCATCTTAAAGTTGTCTTAAAGTCACCACAATGATATTGATTCATCTCCTTCAGCTAACCATGTTGTGTTAAGCAAGTTACAATTAGATACAGCAAATGAGGGAAGCATTCCCATGAAGAAGTGCAGGTTAGCAGCTTGATTTTGCTGCAGTGAGAAGACTCATTGCAGAGGGGGTGAATGAGATATATGGGCTACGCTAAGGGTGTATGACCTGTGGTTATTCAACTGGGAGGGCGATCCTAGTGCACAGCATAGAAGTTTGATTCTCAGAATTGTTCTGAAAGATGTGTTAAGGTTTCACTGACGGTTTAATTGTGTGGGGCAAGTAAAAGGCAGCTTCCAGCCTCGAATGGGGTGGCTCTGGTGGTATCAACAGGCAGAAGCTTTTGGAGAAGGGAAATATCTCGACTTTCAAATGTTAAAACACAGGATAGATGAGGGAAAAAATAGGTAGATCTGAACTCGGCTCCTCTTATAGAGGTTCTTGCTCAGAAACAGACTGTCAAGCTTGCATTTAGGAAGTGGGTTAGAAACCAGTGAGGTTGTTGCGTCTGCGGTTGATTGTAACAAGTTCCTGTTTCTGAAAATGATCAAAATGGCTGGGATTTTCCTTGACTTGTTTCGTTCAGTGAATTGTTTTGCACCATGAGGAAGTTCTGGAGTGTGTATTCTGAAAAGACTACATGGTACCTCCTTACTTCTTCAAAATAGTTCTCATAAGGTAGAAGGCCCTTCTGGAGGCCTGATCAAGAGCTGGGAGACTTTAATGAAATGTGGAAGCAAAGCAGATGACGGTCAGGACTCGATTTGCTGTGCATCTGTAGTAACATCTTTCCATCCCAAGTCTGTTTTTGCATGTTTGTGTGTGGCTGACAAATAAAGGCCCTAAAAAGAAATTTGTAGTTTATTTTATGCTGGTAACTGAGCTGCAGGGCTGGTGTCTGTATTTTGCTTATACAGACACTTTTACTCCCGCAGTGTTTTGCCTTTCTCCTGTAAACTGCGGGGATGACCTAACAGGTTTGAATCACTGTGGTCTCTAGTGTTGAAACAGAAGTGGCTGTTGAGCAAAAGCAGCGGATTAAATTTTTTTCCTAGGCTCAGTAAAGGTACAGTTGCTAGATCCCACAGGTTAGTCTTAGAAACCTGTATTTCGTTCCTGAGGAGTATGTCTGTCTGTTTTTTGGGAGAGATATGAGTTAGTGGAGCTGTATCTTGAGTCACTGGAATTTGGTGACTGGTCAGGTGAACTTGGATGCATGTTTTGGGAGTTGTTTGCTGCTGAACTGATTTTGAGAGTGTTCCAAGTCTGTTGGCACTTGGGGCCCTTTCCTAGCAGGAGTAGCACAGACGTACGAGTACTGCATTGCTTTGCAGTCCAGGTGACACTTTGTCTTTACAGCCATGGAAGTGCCTGGAAGAAAACTGCCAAGAACAGAGTCCCTGTACAAATTGGACTTAATCCCTCACACTTTAGTAGTTAAACTACTTTTGTATGTCCCACTGTATCTTGTATTGCAGTAATTTGTCGCAGTTTCCATGTACGAGAGAACTGACTTTGTTTAAAAGTTAGTATTGAATATCAGGTGTAACACAGTATCTTGGTTTTTGTTGTCACAGCTGGAGCATATTCTAAATTGTGAAATCCTCCTTGTCACCTCGATGAATCTTTCATGCCTGAAAAGAAAAAAAATCCAGAGAAGCAATTCTTTAATTCAGTAATGGATATTGGATTGGCACATTTATTTTTTTTGTGTGTGTGTAAGGACTCGTCATTAGTCTCTATGTTGAAGATCTCTCTGTTTATGTGGGCTTCTCCCTTGTCCTTTCCCAAAACAGTATTGAAGACTCGTTTCATTTGGAGGTGTGTAGATCTCTGAATAGGAGTAGAAATGTCTGTCATGGGTAAAGGGAGCTAATAAGGAGGCATTTTAGACTAACTGATTTTGAGCATTTCAATGGCATCAACTTTCAATTCACCCCCTAGTCCCACGTGTAGTACCAAGAGAAGGCTGCCCTTTTAATTAGGCTGAGACTTAGCTAACTAATCATTTTTCAAAATATGTTTGAAGCTGGGTAGAAGTTTTAATTCATGTTAAGATGCAAAGGTTGAAACATAGGCAAGATCATTTGATCTTGTACATCTGAACTGTTCTGTGCTTAGGTCTTCTTATGGTACAATGCCTAAGGAAAGGAAGGGGGGGATGAGGAAACAGAAGAGTGGGTAGACAGTGTAATATTAAACTTTCTTTCATCCAGACGCTGTAACATGATAAAACTAGATTGACTAGTCCTACCTTCCCTCCCCTTGGCTTTTCCTCAGCTGAAGGCATGTATTCTTAGTCTGTTTTCAATAGTCATCAAGATCCTTCTGTGAAACATGCTTTGTCCAGGTCATGGATGACAAATTCTGGGACAAGTCGGGTGTTTCTGCTGTACTGACTTCCATTAGTCATTAGATAATGGAGTAGCTATGTCTTTGAGGCCTCTTGTTCACGACATGGTCAGTATGACAGTGACCAGTCCATAGTTTTAATCACTTCTATTTAGTAGTTGAATGTGTTTCATAATAGTCTCGTAGTGTTACTCCCTTAGATCCTGGATGGCAGCAACTGAAGATCTTTTAAACAACAAAAAACATAATCTGCAGTTTGGTTTCCTGGGGTTTGATTTGATATGTGCCTTTGACTTTCCAGCCTGACTCTTAAATCCTCCATCTTCTGTGTGCACCTTGCCTGGGCCTGTCCCACTAGTCAGGAATTCTGCAAAGTCTCTAAGAGTGTTCTGTTGGTGTGGTCAGTCCATGCTTCTATGTCTCTGCCCTGTGAAGGATCCTCTGAAGTGCTTAAGAGCAGATGATAGTCAGGATAACTCTGAAGGGCATAGGGCATTTTGGATGTTATTCATCTTCCCTGCTTCTTGCTGGATGGAGAAATGGGTAGCCAAAGAGGAGAATTTGCTGCCTTCTTAGTCCTCGCTTCTGAAGAGATGGTAATATAGCAGAGGTGCACCTGCTTCTAGTATTTTTCTGCCAGTGTTCAAGATAGTCGAGACTATTTCGCTCTTCCTACCATATATACCTTCCCTACAGCACTGTGTGTCCATGGCAAGGTGCTGACTGCAGGGGCAGCCTCTGTGAGAAGAGACCGGGGCATGCTCCGTGCCGGACATAGCCAGCTCCGCAATGGACCCACCACAGGACACAGCTAATCCCATCCACCATGCTTGTGGTACCTCCAGGAAAGCATATTTAAGAAAGGGCAGAAACCACTGGACAGGCAGAGGAGGAGGGAAAACATGAGAAATGGCAGAGGGAACACCCAGGTCAGAAGTGCAGCAGGAGGTGCTCTGCAGTGCTGGAGCAGGTATCTCCTGCAGCCTGTGGAAGGAGACCTCTGTTCTCAGAGGTCACAGCTGCAACATGCACCCCCCTGCTACTGAAACCTTGCCACGTGCTTGCAATATACCTCCTGCTCCCCAAGAAAAGAAAAGGAGAGATCTTCCTCAGTCAGCTGTGGACATTTGGTATTGCTGAAGGAGCTGGCTCCAGTGTTTCTGGGGGTGGGGGAAAATTGGGGGCGGGGAGGATGACATTAGATCCCTCCCCTTAGTCTCACTATAGTTTAAAGATGAGTCAGTGGTACCAAACGGTATCATTAAGTTAACATGCTCGGTTCGTTTTTGGAGCTTCTTTTGAAGGCACAGATCAGGATGCGGGTAAGGGTGGAAAAGCACAATTTCTGGTGTGTGCCTAGGGGAAATACAGCAGTCTGACCAATGAGTATCTGATGGAACTTGAATCTCCAAACTGCAACACATGTCATGCAGATTAGGAATGGCATTCTGCCTGGCTTGGAGAGGGGGGTTTCAAATACCGTGAAAGCTAAAAAGCAAGGCATAAAGCAAGCCAGGAAATCAGGGTGTGAATGTCAGTGCAGGACATCTAGCGCGCTGAAAGAATGGGTCATCTGGCCACAGGGCTGAACCCTGAACTCAAACTAAATGATACGGTAGAAGAAGGCTTCCTAGTAGCTTTGCAGGCAGTGGTCTGTAGCACAGGGTTTGCAGCAGTACTTTTGTTCCCCTGAGTCAGCAGTAAGATTGCGAGTGTGAAGCTTCGTTGGTAAGTTGATATTAGAGTATTCCACCCTGTCAGGCTCAGCATGGTTGCTTGATTTTCTTACTGGCCAAAATTTTGCTTGGATGAGAGCTTTGTGGCTTAAATAAAACCTGAATAAACCAAATGTTGGCAATTGCTAGAAGGCAATCAAAATACTTGGCAGAGGCTAGCTTGTCACTTTGCGGATTACGGTTAAGGCTGCTTTTTCTGGAGTCTTGCAAACTGCATGCTAGACCCTTAAAACTGTTTTTAATAGTTCTAGTCTTGCTATTTTGATCGTGTTTTCTTCTGAAATGCTGCTTGAAAATGCTGAAAATCAATACAAAATAAGTTTTGCAAGGGTGGGCTCAGAGGTATATTCCACAGTGTTAGCTGGTAGCCAGTAAGCTGCTTGTGCTCATAAAAATTCTTCAGGTTGTGAAACACATTTGCTGAAGCAGTTGGGAGCTGTGGTCCACTCGGAGAGGGAATATACCAACAATCTGGACTAGTGCCACAAGTGACATTGGACATCAGCCTTGAAATGTCACTGTGAAGGTAGGTGGAATACTAGCACAGTGTTTTCTAGGCTGCTGGCAAATGGTGCATCCACTGGGCGTCTGGGGTTTGCAGCTTAGTCGTAGGCACAGTATAGGAGATGGCAGTGTGCTGTATTCCCACTGACTTCGGGACGAATCAAGTCAAAATACCCCTCTGTTCCTCCTCTCTGCCCAGGATAACGTGATCTCATACTTTGTTTTAGATCATATCTGTGTCTTAACTTTGTTTGATGAAAGGGAATGGATGCTGAAAAGTCCTGGTGTCATGCTAATGTTGCATGTTTATATAGTCTCTACTCTGGGCAATTTAAGCTGAGGCAGCGTGTTGGTTGGTTGCCATTCCTAGAGTCTTTTTTTTTTCTATCTATCGGTAAAACTCAAATGTGTTGTAATATTTCTTGTAGAGGAGATTTTGTGAGTACATAGGCATGATCATGCTTGAAGGCCACCAAGAAAGCTCACCCTGCCTCTCGTATGTACTGAGACCTGTGAGTTGCTGACATGGCATGTCTGCAGCTTGGGTCTGACTTGTGGCAATCAACTCTTTTCTTGGTTGTAAGTCAATATGCAAAATTACCACAGGTAGAAAACAAGTTGGCAGGAACTCCTGTGCTGTAGTTGGGCCACAGAGCTCTAACAAAACTGTTAAGCCGTGTGCTTTGCCAAGGTGGCTTTACTTTCTCAAAGAAGGAATGAAGAAGAAAGCAATGTTTTTGCTAGTTGTTTGTAAGTGTTTAAGAAACTAGGTTATGGCTGAGATCTGAAACACAGGTAAGGGTAAGTTGGAGAATTTGGTGACCACTTGAGCTGAGGTTGTTCTGCCATATATTTAAAGGACCAAAGAACGTGTTTTTTTAAGAAAGTGTCTTAAGCTTTGATGTCCTGAAGAAACGGGACAGGACTGTGGCTGGCAGCAGAGTCGATCACTTGAGACTGGCTCTTGGCTTGGCGCGAGCGTGGATGACACAACGGCAGCCGGGTGCTTCCATAGCAGATGGTCAGCGGTTAGCCTGCAGAGCCTGGCAGGCTCCTAGTGCCTCTGGTGTAGGTTTGTTACATCTCTTAAGTCTCTCTACTAGTTTACAGAATGTTCTAAAATGGTCCTCCGTAGAAGTGAGAGGAAGACATGACTGCTCAAAGCATGAATAAAACATGCTGACTTGTCGCCCACATTCTTAAAATATATGCAAGTTTACGAGTTTAGAGGAAGTTCTTCAAAAGAAGGCAGCGATCAGTTATCTTGCCACAGTACAGGACTGTACTAGCTGGAGCATACATCTTTACACATAACTGAAGAACCCACATAGATGCCCTCAAGTGGGAGTTCAAACTGTTTTTAAACGGACTCTTCCTTTCACTTCTCATTTCAGGGAGTGTAGGACTTGTATGAGAGGGGGAAGCCAGCTGGCCTCTTCTCTGACTCCGAAGGCTGCTGTTTCTCATTATGTAGAGGTCGAATATAGATGGAAGCTTTAACATATCATGGCATCAGTTCTTTAGCAACCCTGGAGTTTTAAAACCCAACCTTTTCAAATGGAGACTTGGGTTTGGATCTTGCTGCATGGCTCTGGAATCCAAAGTACTGTTATTGTGCCTGTAACTCTTAATTTAAGTTTTATAGCTTAATCTAAACCTATTTATAGGATAACGCACATTCTGCTAAGGGGCAGCAAGCCAGAGGGAGTCAGCATACGTAGTGTGCCAGTATTTTGAGAACATGTATGTTTTATCATGAGTGATGTTTTGTTACTGGCATCTGAAATAGAATGCTATTTTCGTATGTAAGCCTTGCCTGTGACTTTCTGGTCTGATCTCTCGTTCTAAGCTGCATAGGGTCTTTCTAGTTTTTCTAAGCTTGATTTAAACTTCAAATTGCTCTGTTATTTGTGAATGGCAAGAGTATTAACAGAAGTTTGCTATGTTTGGAATAGGTGAATTTAAAGAACTTCTCCTTGTTTATCAGGAGGGTGGAAATTGGTTAGGCAGTAATATGTGAAGCTACCTTTCAAAACTCACCTCTGTATCAGGCTTAGGAGTTTGGAACACTCACTCAGAAGTGTCGATCAGTCTAGTGATCTGACTCTGCATGAAGCTTTGCCGCCTGGATGTGAGCCTGTGTGATGGATTCCGACTTCCCCACTTGCCAACAGCTTGATAGGAGACTTCCACTGCCAGTGGCAAGCACATCTTCCAGAGGCATTGGTGACTTTGAACTGTTAGATAGCAACTTACTACTCTCAGGATTTTTTTTAAATGTTAGTAGTCCTAACTGCATCTTCTAGATCTCGGGTGGATATCCTGTTGAATTTAACAGAATTTTTTAGCAACATCAAGAAATCTGCAGTATATGAAAGGCTGCAGGCTCATGTTGAAAAGTAAAGCCTACTGGTAGTTGATGTTAGTTTTCTCAAAATTTCTGAGCCTTAAACTGACATGTCTATGTGGCAGCAGCAAAGGATTTTTGTTTAACTGGTTTAGTACAGGGGAATGAACATAAATGAATTGCGTGTTTGGTTTCATATTTATTTTTATTTTAGCAGAGAGAGAGTAAAGCTCTATCTAATTGTGAAGGACATCAGCCTGTTTAAAAAAAATCCAAACAAACAACAAAAAAAACCCCTAAACCCCCCTATTTTAAGGCTCAGCATTCACATGAGGCAGCCGTCTGGTGTTAAGAGCTCTTACAGCCTTTCTGTTGCTTTATAGATACAAGACAAAATGGATTGAAATGATTGCATCCGTGTTATAAACTACTTGTGGTTTAGTTGCAACTGCTTCAGTACGCCTGTAGGAGGTCATCCTGTTCCACCGAGCGTATGGACAGGTTTGCGTTACACTTGGTTTCTTTTTCTGATGGAGATGTCCGTGTTTTCAACAGGAGTCTGCATAGTTGTGGGCATTTCATTCCCAGTTAAGAGTTTCCACCTGTGCTAGGCTTCTGGTGGCTTTTCACCTTGACAGCATGCACGAGCTCTCTGGCCTTGTTTGACTGTTTTTCAGGCTGGCCCTACTGGAGGTTGTGTTGTCACGTGGCATCCACTGACAGAACAGCAGGACTCTCAGAAGAAACCTGCTGAGAGAGCAGGGAAAAACATGGACCGTGGGCTGGATGTTGAGAGTTAGATGTGTCAGCTGCTGAGCGTGCCTGCTCAGCTGACCTGTTTCTAGCATACAGGCAGTAGCTAATTAACATGTCACTGCAGTTGCTCGCACATTGTCTCATCCCCACCCTATTTTTGTTATGTATTCCCAAAGTGTAACAGCTAAGTAGTGCAGCTGAAAAGTCAGGCTGCTTCCAATATATTTTCAGTCTCATTCAGATTTGTAGTGGATTGCAAATTGCTGTTCTGGGCAGAGTTGATAGGATAGTGACAGTTTCACTTCCACAAGTTCATTAAAAACAAATGGTTTTCTGGGGAAAGCGGATCATTGGGAGGTGGAAAGCACTAACTAGCATTCACTGTCCTCAGAATAAAAACAACAGGAGCGTGGCAACTCAAATAGCTCATGAACCATGCCTCAGTTGATTACCACTTTCTGCCAGATGTGGCTGGAGTGTAAGATCAGCCCAGCAAGTAAAGGCTGATTAGCAGATGCTCTAGTGCAGAGATTGCAGTACATGACCCCATGCTTCTGTGGCAAACATGAAATCCTTACTTTTCTAGGGTAGCTGTGGTGTTCTTGCTGAAAGCCCCAGTTGCTCCTGTTACTGATATTCTAGTAAACAGCCAAGTGAGAAGAGTGGTAAAACCAATAGATAATGTTAGGTGTTGTTCACCCTCATGGAAGGATAATCACAGGCCACAGCTGGAATCCTAGTATCCAGTTAAAGTAGCCAATTAACTAGATCTTACTGACTTTTATCCTTCTAAGCAATAATCTTGCAACAGTATACCCACTTTAAACTTTTCTGTTGTTTGCAACAAGACCTAGGGTGCAACGGGACTGTTGCTTTAGTGCTTGCTTGGATGGAGAGAACAATTCTACCCCTTAGAGGAAATTGAATAAATGCTTTGAAGGCTTGGCAGAAGATTGGCTGGTGGCCGCAGTTTCATATTTCTTCTCTAAATTAACGTGTATTTTGGTTAAAGCTTCCAGGTTTGAACTGATGATGAAAATGTCTTGTAGAATGAGGCCTGAGATTTGCCATGCGGGACAGAAGTTCCTTTTTATGTGAAGTTATTGATCAAATGCTTAACACAAATGCTACTTGTAATGTTAGTAGGGTTTTTTCCATGTTCTTTCTTCCCCCAGAGTTTGGCATCTAGATGCCATATTACAAGAGGGAATAGGGAATAGCATTTCTCCAAGACAATTGCTTTTATATTTTAACCTTATGACCATTGGTTGGTGTCCACTAAATGCAAATGGCATTTTGTATATCTTAAACTATTGAGAGTTGTGCAAAAAAGGTAGCCCAATGGTGATTTATCTCAGCTGCTATTTGCAGTAAATCAATAAAATAGAGAAGTGGCACATCTAGCTCCAGAATTAGTTGATGTTTGATATCAGCATGAACAGAACTGCTCAGTTCTTCTGTTTGCACAGAAAAATGCATGTTTCTGTTGAGCTAGTTATGGAGCAGGATTTGGGTGGAGAACGGGTCTGGAATGGGGTCTCAGGGTAAGAGAAGGGATCATTAGAGCACTGATTTCTCACCTTTCCCCTGCTTTGCTCAATTTGTATTCTTGCCTGAGACACATTCTTTGGTATTCAAGGTGAGTGAATTCTGTATATATGAGGTTCAAGACTGAGATTTTTACTGCTTGGACAGGGGAAAGATTCAATGCTTAATAACTTAGGCTTTTCCTACAGTGAAGCTGCTTGAAAAAGCTGCAGTAGCTGTGGTCGGGAGGAAAGCAGGCAGGATTCTTTGACCATGGGGCCTTTTCCCCTTTGCTTAGTGTTCTGGCTTCATGGATGCGAGGCTAAAAAGCTGCTTTCCTTAATATGTTTTTACTGGGGAGTTTGGGTGATGCTCTGTTCCAGATATTTAATTCCCGAGTAAAACCAAAGCTTTTGTTCTTCCGAGTAGTTGAATCACGGGTGTCAGTAAGGTCTCAAACTTTGTCCATAAAATATATTGATCACTTATTAATTAGCAGTCTTAAAGACCGTACTTAAAACCCCCATGACTGCTGCTAAAACTTGAGCTGCTGCAGCTGGCCTGAATGTCGTCTTTCAATTGTACTACTCTCAAGGAGAGAACTGCAATGTAAACACTAAAGGTAATGCACACTATTCTCCCCCAGAGGCAGTGGGGCTGTAAGCTCTTCTCTGAAAAGCTTTTCTATTAAGTAAAAAGTATTCATAGTTCATGGAACTTGGAGTTGCTAATGACAGGTTTTTTTTCTTTTAATACAGTATAATCACACTTTTTCCCCATTATTAGTACTTAGGGAGACAGCTGCCTTGGTCACAGCGGATCCAGTAGAAGACCCCCTGACAGTTGGCTTCTATTTTTGCCTTTCCAAGAGAGCTGTGCCTGAACCTCTCAGGAGGAAAAGCAGTATGTATAAATCATTAAGGACCAAAAGGGACACAAATCCAACATAACTAGTTTAATATTGCTAATGAGCTGGCATGGTTTTTGCAGATGACTTGAAGCTGAGTATCTTGCCTTGATGTGGTGGGGAAAGAGGTGTTCAAACTATATGAATGTGCATTGGGATGAAATCCAGCAATGTATATGGGCAGTGGATTTTTTAGCGTTGTTTTCAAAACAGGTATTTGGTGATATAGGAAGTTGTGCGCTGTTGTGTTTAAAAAGGAGTAATGTGACAATAAGATGATTCTAAGGCTAATTAAACTCTCAGTTTGAGAAACTGGAGGAAACTCCAAGAGCAATTTGCTGGTACTTGAAGTTGTCTGCCCCGCAGACTCTTCATGTGATTGATAGGAAAGAAGAAACTCATTCTCTTCTGCAAAGCACTTAATACTGTGGGTAGTGTGAGTATGCCTATGAGTAGGCAGAGAGGAAGAAATTGTATATAAAAGGTTGTCTTGGTGTGGGATGCAGTTTTGTGATTTGAAGACTGACTGCCGTGACCTCTCAAGCTTCAGGATCTGCAGCAAATATTTGTCCCCGCAAGGGTCTGCTATGTTTGGGAAGAAGGACGTCTGTGCAGTAAGACTGGAGAGAGGAGGTAGCAGGCCCCATAGTTATTTGTAGTCAGAAGGACTATAGCTGCATTACTGGGAAAGTCTTTATAGTACCTAAAGAACATGTGCTCTGGAAGATAGTGTGTAGGTTTGTTGGGTTGGCATAGGCGTGAAAGTGCAGAGGCAACATGTGGAAGATGCTGGACTTTGATAAAGGGTAGGTTTTCTGGGGTCAAGGTGAGGTATAGTAACTCGGTAGACTTTTGGGGAGGAAGGATGAGACAGCATGAGTTGCTGTTCTGCTTGTGGAGATTATTACAAGCCAGATTACGGTGCATATTTGTGGAGATGGGGCAAGCTGAGGGTGAATAAAGTAGATGGTAAACTTTAACACCATAGATAATTTCCCGACTCTCATTTGTGGCATCACTTGATAGTCAAAGCTGACAGCATTAAAATCATCTAATGTTCTTGTGAGCAGTTATTGTAGAAGCAAAACTGATTACTTTGTTCTGCTTTCCAGTACTGTTCTGTGGTCAGCCTTCTGTAGACCTGGAAGTTCAGCTCTTAACACTTGTTAGCACAATGATGTAGTAGCTTCCTGATACAGTTCTGTGTCTTGCAAGGGAGGACTTGCACTGTTACTTGCCTATTTAACTTTATTTGGTTAAGACTTGTGAACTCTTGCTTTTAGGCACTTCCTTCTGTTCTCTACTAGCCCAGATTTGGAACAGTCCTGCATTTCCTTTTCTGTAGGTTCAAGGCGTTATTTAAATACTTACTAGCAAGGAAGAGACCTTGTGAAGGCTATTGTAGTGTTCAACATAATAGCAAGAAAGGCCTGCAAGGGAGTTGCTGTCAGAAGGATTTGGCAAAGTTTAGGAACTGAATGTATGACACAGCTCAGATGCTGAGGCAGCTCGTGTGTTAATTCAATGCGGAATGACAGCTGCTCTTAAGTTGGCACCAATAGCCCTCTGAACAGAGAGGTCTTGTGTTCTGCTGCTGTTTCTCTGCATACTGAAATGTAAATTATGAATAATCAACTTTGAATTAGGGAATCCCCAATCGGTTTATTAAAGAATTGAGTAAAAACCAACCCCAAAACAAAACAGGAAAACTACCTGCCCAGATCCGGAATACAAGCTGAAAAGGTAAAGGAATAAGAGAGATTCTTTAAAATGTTGTGTAATCTCTCTCATTTAAAAAAAAAAAAAAAGAAAACCCAGAAAAAAACCCCCACCCAAAACAAACTCAAAACCAGGTAATAGTTTTTAATGAGACTGGATAAATCTGAAGTTCTGAAGAATTCGAAACTTTCTTGCTGTTCTCTTTTTTTTTTTTTTCTTCCTTATAAGCTTAACGAACACTAAAACTAGTCCTATCTTTTAGTGGTCTTGTAAAGGTCGTGAGGAGCTAAGGTGTCTTAACTTACTTCAGTCTTCTTCACTGAACCCTCTACCGATCTTCCTCAATTTGACAGGCTTGTCTTTTTATTAATGAAGGTGTTAATCATACCCTAGCTTTGCTTCTCTTCTCTACTTAAGTTGTAGATGTCTTCGGGTCGAAAAATTGGCTAGTCAGAGTTTAAAGACTAATGTTTAGAGTTGAATTATAGTGTCGAAGAGTTGACAACCATTTATTTCTTCTGTGTGCATTGGTTTTGCATCTCAAAGATGCAGATATACTAGATGCAATATACTAGAAGTATATTGAAGTCCAGATTATAATTTAAATAAGGATCTCTAGACTGAATAAGTGTTCAAAAGAGCAGCTACAAAAATGTGAAGAGACAAAATAGGAGACATGAGGTACTGTGTTTGGTAATTATAATTTAGTCCCACAGTAAACAAACAAATTCAAACGAAGGGTGTATAGATCTTCGTTCTCCATCTACTTCATTTCTGTAAAAGTCTCAGTGAAAGCACTTTCTGCTATTGCTGGACAATTCCTGACTTCTTACTCTGCTGGAATTTGTATTTGAGCTCAGTTTCTGGGTTTGGGGATTAGCTGTCAGTGTACTTGACGTGGATGCCTGCAGTAGCAGAAAATTCATCAGGAAGGTACCTTTAAGTCATTTGTCCTACTTGTGTGTACCCCAAATGGAATCAACTTTGTAAGGTTGCTTCATATGGCTTCTGATGGGCGGTTCTTCATCTGGCACTTCTTAATATTATCTATTTTGTATTAACACATCCGCCTGTGACTTGCTTGGAAGACTGAACTTCATTGTCTCTTTTGAAAACTGAGTTTGTGTCCCACCAGTAAATGTCTGAATCTGTATCTTTTGAAAACTTAGTTTCTAGATTTTCATTTTTCTTGTATGTGTTCGTCTTTTTCCATGTACCCATTCTTCCCTACCACACTAAAGTCAAATTGCCAAATCTTATTTTAGAGTTTAGCTCAGCCACCAAACTCTGTTGCTCGGAGTTTGCTGAAGTTAGCCATGCTTGTGAGTTGCTCCAGATGCTAATAGTTGCTGGTTAAGCTGAGATTCTGGTATTGGGGAAAGAAACTCAGGAAGCTTGAATTCCTTAACTTTGTGGTGTGACTTAACAGCTCTGCAAGAATTAACCCCCTATCTCTTTTTTTTTTTCACCTCAGATGATGAGTAAAATCTTCATGCGTGGTTTAATTCTTTTCTGTGCGCTGACGGTGGTAGGCTTAAATTTAATCATACCCCTCTACTCGGCACACTGTAATTACTCGTGTCCTAAAACATTCAGAGCTGCAGACTGAGATGCCGTACCCTCCAGCAGTTTGAAGAGGAGGCAGAAATGACTGAGTGACTTCAGAAACAGTGCTGTAGTAGCAGATGAGAGTAGTGTCTTGTAGCCTCCATTGCCAGCATTGCTGAGGGTGGACTCCTCTGAGGTTTCAGCATCTAATATCCACTGCTGGAATACACAATTTATAGCACCTCTCTTCCATAGTGAGCTACATACTGAAGCTTAGGACTGAAAGTTTGCAAACTTGATGCATTTTTCCTTGTACTGAGGACAAATGCTGTTGTCTGCAGTAAAACCCCTGAGCGGGTTAAAGGGTGAGCAGGCCACTTGTGACTTGCTTCTAGTCTTTTACAAAACTCTGTCTTCTGCAATGTGCTAATAAGCAGTACAGAATGAAAGATTATTGGCCTGTTTGTACAACAAGATCAAGGAGACTTATTGGAGCTCTGTGAGCTTGAACTGTTGTCATTCAATAGCATGGCTTTACTACTGTAATACTTTGTCTGCAGAACTGCCTCCTTCAAGGGTAGCATTATTGAGGTTATAGAATTTTGCTTTACATTTCAGAAGGTGTTTTGCAAAAAAATCCTGAATACCCACAACCAAATGAAAACCAGCACGACAACAAACATTTTAAAATCAGACTTGGCGAACAGATCGCATAATTTTTGTCTTCTGTCTCATTACAGAAAATCATTCCACTGACCTGAAACTGAAGACAACTTGCAACTTTTATGCCCATACAAAAGACAGTTTTAAACACAAATACTGCAGTTTTCACAGTCTTCTGACTCTGAGCTATAGATTTCTTGTATCTTAAATTAATCTGTTTAATAGAAGTGAAAAACCCACAGAAAACACGTGCCTTAAATTAAAAAGAAAATCATGAGACTTCTGAACGCTTCTGGTGCAGCAATGTGGGTTTCTGAACACATAAGGTAGTTCTCAATAGCTGATGCAGCTTATCGGTCTGTTTAGACAGACCTGTCCTCTGGAATTTTCCTGCCCTGCAGAGGCAGAAACAGTAGTTTCCCAGCAGTCTGAACCTTGACTTTCTGCCCTTAGCAGCATTAATGCCCTCCATGAAGTGGGGTTGTGCTGGGGAGGGAAAGCAGGTCTGTACAGTGGTGACCCTGCTGCCCTGGTGAACTGAACTCCTGTAGAGTGTTTACAGCAGCTTTGTGTAGTTTAGGTGTGCAAGGATTAGTCACAGAACAGCCTGTCTGCTTCTAGGGTGGAATATGTGTCATCACTAAATGGTTTGAATAGTTGGATGAACAATTCTAGTCTGGGAAGGGGGAAAAGAAACGTGGAAAATCATTAACAATGATTACTTTCTTCTCAAGGAAAGTAAAATATGAGTATTTTCATTAGTAACACAGATAATGTCTAGTCTAGTAGTTAAACTTCTTAACTTTTAACTTGTTCTACTTAGGCCTTCAAACTTTAAGTCTTAGCCCTACAATTAGGTCTATGTTCTGTGCTCTTTGTGTTGCGAGAAGTTGTCTCCTGAAGTCTTGCTAAGGCCGTGTCTGGCATCACACGGGTTTTGGTCATGCAGTTGCAGTACGCAGTTTCTAGCTGTGTCTCAAAAATTGGTAATAGTTTGCAGAAGGTCATTGCTGCCTGCCTAGCAAGAGATGGTAGGTAAGAGGTGATGTAGTAAATCAAAGATCCCATCAGACATGGAATATAGATGCTAGTGGAAAGCTTGCTGCCCTACTGTTTATGATTTAAGTACTTATCATTTTTGTCTGCTCTCTTGTGCAAGTCTACACCTTCCTAATATACAGGACACAAAGCTGTATTTTATTCTTATTCCTTAAGACACTCTACTGTCTTATTTCTTCTGTGTGAGGTGCAGTTGCTTGCAGAAGACTGTTATTCTTCAGTATAAACTAATGTCTATCCTTGCCTTCTTTCCTGCTGTGAAGAGGGCTCAATGCATGCCTGAATGCACTCTTCTGCTGTCTAGTTCTGTACAGACCCTGGGAGGTGTGCTGTAGCACGCTGATGAAACTCTAACCTCAGAGATGACTGGAGTATCTGTTTCTGGTGATACCTCTTTTTGCTGATGTGACTGGGTTCAGAGTGCTTGATGCATTACTTGTAAGTGAAGAATTCAATAATACTAACTCAAACTCAGGGGTAGTGAACTACCACAGTTAAATTGAAAACCTGCAAGCAATAAAGTCATGTGATGTTGTGGACCCTAACTTCATCAGGGATGAAGACGGGCAAAGGTTGGGACGTAGCTCAGGACAGAATTGGTGGAAAGCTGGTGATGTTGGACACAAGAATCAGACCAGTGTTGCTGTTGGCATGTAGTAATATAAACTCAGGTTTTGGTGGGATTTTTGTTGTGTTAAATGTAGAATGTAAGCACTGAACTTGCTCTTTGCCATTACCATGGCCTGCAGCCTGGTGGGCTGAGAGGTTGGCAATGCTGCAAACTTTTTTGTCTTATTTGTAGCACCTAACAGCTTCCTTTTCTTTCTTTTTACAGACTTGATCCAAGCAACTAATGAAACAAACGTGAATATTCCTCAGATGGCTGACACACTTTTTGAGCGAGCAACAAACAGTAGCTGGGTGGTCGTATTCAAAGCCTTAGTTACCACACATCATCTAATGGTTCACGGCAATGAGGTAAGTGTAATCAGCTTTCTGTCGAAACCACGATGGCACTGACAGACTCCAAGCCAAAAACCTCAGTAGTGCAGAGGCATCACTTCTGAATCAGTATGGACCTAAGAACAAAGGGCAAGGATGATTCTTGATGAGGGGCAAACTTGCCTTTAACAATGTAGTTGGAGGCAGGCTGATTATCTGCCTCTTCATTTACAAAACTGTAGCATAAGAGCAAGTAGCAGCCTGTTCCAGGATGTTGATAACTTATGCGCTATCTGAAAACAGAGCTGGGCAGGATTGAAGATCACCTGGGACTTTTTGACTAGAGTCAAAGTTGGTGTTCTGGCACATGCGTATTGCCATCCAAATAGCTACCATCTCTGCATGAGTGTTAAAATCTTCCTAAAGCTGTAAATTAAACTTGATAGCCTTTGTATTACGTTTTCCTTGCCCATGCTTTTTATTGACCTGTGTAGACTGGTATGTCTGCATAAGAACCAAAAGTGTACTTAAAGAGCTTTAATATGACTGTGAAACAATTCCTTCTTGACTGTATATAAAGTGTTTTCATGCAATGAAAAAATTTTTACTCCTGTCCTATTTTTCCGTTTCAAGCTTTGGCCAATATTCTGATTTGCTGTCTGTAACAGTTTCAGCCTGTTAGTCACTGTACTTGATGTAGGGCCTGCTTGTTATTAAAACAGGCCCTCTGCTTGGCTGAACCTGAGGTCTGCTGGGTTGTAAAGTCTGGGACGAGCCTGGATATGCTGCTTTGCAAGCAGATAAATCTGGTGCTTCCTCACATCTCTTTGAGAATTAACAATTTTTACTGCTTCTACAATCTGGTTTGTATTTGCACATAATCTATTTTTATGTATACAGTAGAGTGTTTAGTAGAGAGTCAGGCTAAATGTAATTAATCTGAATCTGAATGGATGAAAAAGGTTTTGAGGAAGGTATTGCAGGCTAATAAATAAATCTGCGGTTTTGTGTATGTGTACTGGAGTTGAACTGGTAGCCTACCTGCTAGGAGTTACAGAGCCTTCAGATAAAACCTATAGTAAGAAAATAACTTTGTGTTGCAGAGATTTATTCAGTACCTGGCGTCTCGAAACACATTGTTCAATCTCAGCAATTTTCTGGACAAAAGTGGATCTCATGGTAAGCCTACTCATGTCTATAATCTTAACAAGATTCCGCATAAGATACTATTGTTAATTTCCTCTTTCGTTCATAAGATGCAAATAATATAAAAATGTGCTACAGAAGCCTTTTTGTAAGTACTTAATGAATACAGGAGCTCAAGTCAACTGCTGGACAACTTCAGAACAAGGTTTCTCAGTTTCTGCAAAATTTGTACTCTAGAGTTGAAACTGTAGAACTCCATTAGTAAGTGCTGGTTGAAATCAGGGCTGGGTTGGCTATCTCCTGTTCTGTTATGGGAGTTAAGGATGAAATGCATAACTTTCCATTTAGTTTTTTTTATTCCATCTTAAATGGTATTTTGGTTGCTTGGGGACACTGCACTTTTTAGGAATTGTCTATACAAATGTTTATTTAGAGAGGTAGGGGGTAAGCACCAAAAGAACTAGCTGGTTTTGATTTGAGTAGTGAATTTAGAAGGTCTAGGCAAAGATTAAGGAGTTGTTCTCTCTAAAGCTTACGACATCTGTTTTTCTGCTTTGACTCTGGAACTATCAGTGATTTTTCCTGTTGCTTCACTTAATGGAGAAAGAGCTGGTTTCATGGTAGCTCTAGTAGAAAAGAGAGGAAACTTACAATTCAGCAGCTGTCAGAGAATATTTGTAGACTGTATGCAGAAAGCAGGAATGCTAGGATAATGGGCAAAGTCAAAGCAATACCACAAAACTCCATCTCTCAATGGAGACGTGTGACACTAAAAAGACTTCAGCATGTTTTAGAAATTGTAACACAGGGCAGGAACAAAGCCCAACCAATATTAGAACTGTGTTTGTGGAAGCAAAACATGCTCTGCGTGTTCAAAGATACTGGTATTTGGCAACAGTTAATTCCGTTAAATGCATGCTTTTGTATGCTTTGCCCCTTTCTTTAAACTGAAATTGCTGTTTCCTAGATAATACAACAGCGTGTCGTAGATAATCAGGCATTGGAGTTGGTAGTGTTAAGCCTGAGTTGGCAGAGGTACTTAATGTTGAAAGATATTGAGGAAAAATACAGTCAATGACTAAGTCAAGGGAAGTGGATGTTAACAAAGATAGCAAAAAGGGACTTCTACTGAAGAGGGGGATGAGTGGCCTGCTGCACATGTATCTGTAGCTTAGAGGAAGAAACTTTGAAAGAAATACCAGAACGACAGACTGTAATGCTAACTGTTCCAAAGTCTTACAGGCTTGAAGGTTACTGAAGTTTGAGGCTGCTTGTATGGTATCATATGCCTTGAAGATCTCTAGTTCAAAGAAAGTTCAAAGAAAGCACAAATCTCTGAATGCCTTCGTAATTTCTTTATTCTGGTAAACCTAGTCAGGGGAGTTCTGAAGGTCCATGTAAGAGTTGGAGGGACTGACATACCTAAAATAGTGGGAGTGTTTTAAGCTGAAATCAATCTTTATCATGGAAGTCATGTACCAGTTAAGTATAACCTTCTTGTTCGATTGGCATTTTTCCCCATTAATAGAGGGGTAACTAATTTCGCCATCAAATAATGTTGCCACATATCTGTGTAGAAGCCCCTAGCACGTTTCCCCAGGAACCATGCCACTGGTACATTGGATGACCCTGTTGGAAGAAGACGACAGTGGTAGATTGTTTTGATGCAGCACTACTGCTTTTTGTTCGGAAGCTGGATGATGTCTTGCGATGCCTGTTCTGTATGTGGAGTTGTGTGGAGATCACATAACTTTAGGATCTATTGACTGTATATTATTCTTTACTAAAGAACCTCTAAACAAGCATGAAAATTAAATGTAAAATGTGTAAATTTTTTTGCAGGTTATGACATGTCCACCTTTATTAGGCGTTATAGTAGATACTTGAATGAAAAAGCATTTTCCTACAGACAAATGGCATTTGACTTTGCAAGAGTGAAGAAAGGGTAAGCAAAGTTTACATCTGTAAACTGATAGGGTTGCTGGACCCATGAAAATCTGGTTTGTGGCAATACGCTTAATTTTAGTGTCTCAATGACTTTGTTTTTATGTTCTTTGGTTAGCCACAGTGAAACACCAAAATGGTTGGAAATCCAAGTATTTGTAATTGATTAACATTACACGAGGAAAGGAAAAACAGTGGGTAGTAAGGGAAATACTGAAGACTGAAGTAAGGTGCCTTGCAGAACTGGGAGCTTTTAGTACTAGATGTTAAATCTGACTTATTAAAATGTGCTGCAGTGAGTCTGTGTTTAGGATTTGGAGAAGGAAATGCTCTGAAACTATATTGAGGATGTTTCATTACTCTCCAGACACTTTCCTTAAAGATGACTGATTACAAAGGAAAACTGAAATGAACAGCTGAAGTTCTTAGCAGACAAGACAGAAAACAGTTATAAAATGAACTGAAAGAGGTTGTAAACTACTGGTTTTATTTCCCACAAGAACTATGTTTAAAAAAAAAAAAGTTAATACAGTCCAGAGTAGTATGTTGGTATTTATCAGAACACTTTTTTTTCTCTGACTCCTCTAACTGGAACTTTAATGGCTCTAGATTCTCTCTTGAAGCACAGACAACACAAGTGGCTGAACACCCACTGACACTGTGGCTTAACTGAATGCACACTAAAGATGCTCTTGTTAATCACGAGTTGTGTACAGAATTGTTCTGTCAGTTCCGGTGTATTCTGCTGCTTGGGATTCTGAGCTGTTAATAGAGGCGTCGCTGCCAGGCCTTCCTCTCCTGCTTCTCAAACTGTCGTGTAGCTGGATGCTATTCCCACAGTGGGGACCAAAGTAGTTATCTCTTGAACCTATCTGGAATATGAATCAGTAAGAAGTTTTTGACATAATCCAGCTAGCTACTAGTCTTTGATATTTCAGGCAGGCTTTGATCTAGCAGGCTGCTGCAGTGCGAAAGTGCTGAGGTTCCCTTTGTGCCTTCAAATGCTTCATGTTAAACATAAATTTGAGTTGCTGGGAGTCCTTCTGTTCCTGCCTTGCTATATGTTCATGGAAAGGCTTTCTATGCTGTTATTTCTGGTGCTCAAAACAAGGTGCTGCCTCAGAGTATAGTATAAAAGAAGTTAAAATGGTGGTATGCATTCACCGAGAGGAGATGCTATAACTGTCAGTGGCCAGAGCAGGGCAATATGTAATGGTGCTTGTGCAGGTTTGTGATATTTAGAGATAAAAATGGACATGCGTGAAGACTGCTGTATGACTATGGGTGGCAGTTAAGGAATGCTACACATCCATGACTGCTGCGTGATCCCATTAGAGTAATGGTTCAGGACGGATACAGCAGGTCAAAGTCAGTGGAAGTGCTATGAAGGAGTAATAGAATTAATTAGTACCCAGGAATACTGAGGAAAGAAGCTCTAAGCCAGGATTGCCCTGATGTAAATTGTCACTGAATTGGCGTGCATATATTGCGGCACTAGATTGGGAAAAAAGCGACCTATAGAGTTTTTTGTCTTCAGTGACCATAGACACATCATTAAAAAGTACTCATAGCAATGAGTTATCATTAGTTATTCATAACAAACTTGATGCACAAAGACTATCAGTTCTCTAAGTACTTTAGCCTTTAGTGACAGCATTTCTTGTCAAGTTATTTAAACTCTTAGTGTCTTCTTTCCATAAAGAGATCATTCATCATTCTATCACAAACCTCTTCTTTGCCTGCTGTCAGGTTGGGTGGCTGTATGAAGTATTTTCCATTGCAGCTCTTGGAATGTTGTGAGAAGCAGGAAATTCAGACAGTGCTCCAAATGTTTGAAATGAGTTATAGCAGCTTTAAGCTTAAATTTAGACAATTTGGTTTGGGGAGAGGGAGAGGGGAAACATCATGGCTTCTAATGTGTATTCCCTCTTGCAGAGCTGACGGTGTAATGAGAACAATGGCTCCTGAAAAGCTACTGAAGAGTATGCCAATATTGCAGGAACAAATTGATGCACTACTTGAATTCGATGTATGTATTGAAGCTGATCCAGCATTAACACTGGGCAGTGACTTAAGCATTTCACCTTGTAGGCAATGCTTTACTGATCATCCCATTATGTGGGAGGTGGAAAAAAGAAATCCCCTTTTCAGTATTCCACTGAGGTAGAGTGAGGTGAAGGATGTCTCTTTCCTATATGTAAAAAATGTGCAGATTCAACTATTTTTTTGTAGAGAGGGTAGGAGAACGGTGTGAGAAATGAGGGCTCTTGAGGACTGCTGACTCAGAGCTGGGAGGTTTTTTCTGTCTCTTGGCAGCCAACTTGTTTTTAGGGGGAGAGAAAAAGCCAGTAAAATATCACATGTACATTGTTTGGCTTCATCAAAACCTTCATCCGGTATACAATAGATTTATAATGTAATAATGTTATGAATGATGGTGGGATTATTTATCTGCTTTAAGGATAGAAACAGGAGTCAGTTGTGGTAGGAGGTGCAGCATAACATTGCAAAGAAGTCCATCTTGAAGTTCTTCTGTTCTTGATGGGTAGAAGGACACGCTCCCAGATGGAAGGCAGGGCCCACTACAGCTTGCAGAGGAAAGCCTTAGGAATACATGTCTTGCTGTTGAGTTTTTGTTACTTAAATGGCATAGGAAATGTGATAATGGTCTTGGAATAGGAGATATTTTTTAATAAAACAAAGATCTTTTATAAATGAGCACTTACTTTCTGCCCAAGTTACTGTGAGAACTGGAAGGGTCTTGACATCATTAACCTGACTTCATTACCTAGTAGACAACTGAGGTTTTGTTCAGCTCAGCTGTGAACTGACATCTTTTGCCCAGTTTCATTAAAGCTTTGTTAATAGAGTCTCTGCTTTCCACCTCTGTGATAGGTGAAAGATTCAAGACAAAGTTGTTTACTGTTGATGGGGATACTCCTCTTTTGCAGTGGATTGTTTTGCAGTGGTGAAGAAAGCAATCCTTGATCTGCTAACCAAAAGCTTTGTTTGGTTTCTTTCTGTGAAGGCTTGTATTCAGTGCTTGATTCTGCAACAGTGTCAGATACCAGCTGCAAGCTAAAAATTCTGATTATATTCAGTAAATCTGCTGTAAATAACTGGTATTTTATTTGTAGGTTCATCCAAATGAACTGACAAATGGTGTTATAAATGCTGCATTCATGCTTCTGTTTAAAGATCTTATCAAACTTTTCGCTTGCTACAATGATGGGGTTATTAACTTACTAGGTAAGTAGCCCGGTGTCTGTATCTCACATGCCATGAGCAACTGAAAAACAAGTTTCAGATCTGCTTCAGTTTTTTTTTAATTAGTTTTCATTAAAACTTATTACATTTTTCTTGACTAATCTGTTCTGAAGTAAGGGAAAACTAAGGCTGTGTGAGCTTCCCTATGTCCTGCAAGATTAGCAAAGCAACTTTTGCTATTTGATTGCATTTTTAAGATACTCAGATTCTCAGATGCTCTGTTATATATGCTATGTGATAGCTTTAGATGAAATAATATGCTCCTGAAGAACGTTCCTGAGCTGTCTGAAAGTGTGACTGCCAGAGCTGGATCCCCTCCAGAACCCTACCTACCATCAGCCTACAAAGCCTGTAGGAGGCTGTGAGCATGTTCTGAAGCTCAGACAGCTTGGCATGGACCACCAGCATAACACACCTTAAGCTGTCCCTCCAAAAAGCTTTGTTATGAAGTCTAAATCCAGAAGTTGCTGTAAACTGCAGGAAACATAACTGACCCTGTAGAAAATGAGCTTTAAATATTAAAACTTGTGAGCACTTCAGCTGGTCTATAGAAAGCTGAAAATTGAGATTGCTTGGCCAGTGTGACTGACCTAACACTGACTGCAGCTACAACAGGAAGAAACAGAGAGGTTACAGAGGCTGAATAGGGAAAAAGATGTTCCTGAGCAGGACACAAGCTCAGATGATTTTTTTGTATCCATGTTGCAATGCTTTCTGGTGGTTTCATAAAAGTAAGTCCTGGATGTTTTGACTGAAACTATAGGTGTGGGAAGCTTATGGAGCAGACACAGATGTGTTGGGCATAACAATTAGATTGAGATTTAGCTGTGGACTGCTACTTAAGGTTCAGGTTGAAATATGTGGCAGGTGTGCTTGATAATGAATGTGAACAAACTTTAGAGAGACACCCAAGTGGAAGAAGTATGTTCTTTGGAGTGAAGAAAACTTGGTAGAAGACATACTAATCTATGTTTAAGTACCCTTAATGACTTTGAATTGTAAGTTTGGTAGCTATTTCATCTGATTACTTTTTATCTTTAAAAACCTGGTTTACATCACAGCTACAGCTGGCTGGGGTGCGGTTTTCTGGTCTATGAAATTCTTTAGAAGCTCAACAAGCCCAACTTCTAAATTCTACTAAGGACTAGGAACATCACTAGATTAGTGTCCAAGTAGAAAAATGTTAATGGAGTGTAATATTCTTGAAACATGATTGTCCTGAAAACTAGAGTTGCTGATGAATGCAGACCTAATGTAAGATATCTTAACTGAAATTTACAAAATTATTTCTCTAGAGAAATTTTTTGAAATGAAAAAGGGACAATGTAAAGATGCTCTTGAAATCTACAAACGATTTCTTACTCGAATGACCAGAGTATCAGAGTTTCTTAAAGTTGCAGAGGTAAGTGACTTCCAGTCTTCTGGAGTCTGGCGCTTAAGTATTTTGTGGGTTTTTTTTAGCACCAACATGAGATAGTAATTGCACTTGTTAAGCATCTAGCTCACTGTGTATAACTGAGGCAGTATAGAAGTTCCTGGATCTGCTTGGTCAGCTTTTCTTGAAGTAGTTAAGCCCTGCTTAGGACTTCTACATCTCTCTACTGTGTAGCCAGTCTCAACTTTCCTGGTAATGTAACAGCTGACATGACTTCAACCATATCGATATTTCTTGGAAGTGCTGTAATGAATGCATGGTTCTAGAGTACGGTTGAACATTAGAGGAAAATATAGCAATTAGGAATAAAAACATAATGATTTTGTAAGTCCGCTTTCTAAGTCTTTGCAGCCAACTGCAAGTTAACTGGAATGAGAGATTTTCCTGGTTTTGATCCTTGTTATCATCCTCTTATGTGGATAGTGCAAATATTACATGGTTAATTAACTCTTTTGCTGCGCTCTCATTTGTGGTAGTTGGCTCCTTGGCACAAGATGCACATTTTCGATGCTTCATGGTTCATTGTAATGGACAGCAGTAATGAGCTGAATAAAAAGTTGATTTCTTTGCTAATTTACCTAACTATTAAGCTGCTATGAGGAAAGGCTGAGAGAGCTGGGGCTGTTCAGCCTGGAGAAGAGAAGGCTCTGGGGAGACCTTATTGCCATTCAATACCTAAAGGAGTCTTACAAGAAAGATGGCGACTCTTTAACAGGGACTGTTGTGATAGGGCAAGGGGTAATGGTATTAAACTAAAAGAGTGTAGATGTAAAAACAATTCTTCCTTATGTCTAGTCTACAGTGAGGGTGGTGATACACCCTATGGTTGCCCAGAGAAGTGGTAGATGCCCCATCCCTGGAAATGTTCAAGGCCAGGTTGGACGGGGCTCTGAGCTACTTGATCTAGTTGAAGATGTCCCTGCTCATTGCAGGGGGGGTGGACTAGATGACCTTTAAAGGTCCCTTCCAGCCCAAACCATTCTATGGTTCTATTTTATTTCTGAAGGAGCCTGCTAGACACCTGAATGGTGGGTAATGTCTTATATGAATGTTGAACCTGAGGGAGTGAAGTACTTTAGACACCTATAGGTCAGCTTTGCAGGACAGGGATTGTAATGACTGCACTTCAAGATTACTTAGTGCAGTGGAGCTTATTTTTCTGCAAAAGCTAAACCAACAGGCACTTTGGAGAGCCATAATGAAGCAACAGGACAACGAATAGAAGGTTGCAGACTTGGACCTCATCTTGCTGTATTTGAAATGCTAGCAGAGAAGGGCGGAACAATAAAGTGACTTGAGCTGTAGCATTTTTTTAAGTGATATTTTCTAGGATTTGCTCACAAGCTGAGTTTGACAACTTCATTAGGATAATCAGGTATCTGGATAGTATGTGTTCGGCAATTCACTAGTGCTGTCCTCTGAGACAACACAGTATGAGCACAATGCCCTGCCTGACTTGCAATATGGAGTATGAACTTTACCTGGGTGGAGTCAAACTCGTTTGGGTTTTTTTTTCTTCTTTTTAAATGGATTTTTTCTTTTTAAAAAAAGGACTGCTGCACATTGTTGAAGGTAGCTACAGAAAGATGGGCATCTACACTTGCAAACTTCGTAGTAATTTTCTAAAGACAAAGTGCATACCACGGTTCTAGTCAAAATTAGTGCTTGCTGCAGGGGAATAACAAACTTACATTTTACCTCTTTTATACCCACAGCAAGTTGGAATTGACAAAGGTGATATTCCTGATCTTACACAGGTAAGCTTCTCTTGTAGTCTTTCTGGGTCTGTGTAATAACTATAAGTTGTGTAATTAGGAAGCACACCAGGAATGGAAATGTTGGTGGGAAGTCATACCACCTAACACTTTAAAGCCCTCCCAACTTGCAGATAAGAACTGCTCAAAGCTATTTTTGAAGACTGATATAACTGAAATAATGTCTTTTGCAATGACTTCTGACCTACAGTTGCAGGGTAGACTGTCTTGCTTTTTCCTTGCTAAAGGACAGATTTTTGCAGTTTGTAGCTCAAGCTCATTTTTTTGAGGACAGACTGCATAGAGATTGCCGTGTGACTTGCTTCATGATCTCTCCCTGATGTAGTCTTGGTCCAGCGATGAAATTCAGAGCAGCAATAATGCTGCTTTCTTGGTCTAAGTACAGTGAACTTGTAGTTTAAATGCAGAAGTTGTGTTTTGATTGCTGAACTTCTCTGTCAGTATGCATCAAAACTTTTAATATCAAAATTCACTTATGGTATAGCTGCTTAAATTCTATTGGGCTGGTCCACTTTCAATATCACTTGCAAATTGACCTGGATGCCTGGCTTTGTGTTTAATGTGAAAACGCTCTATACATGGAGGAAGAGGTCCGTGCTGGAGAGTTCACTCATGGCAGTTTTGATGCCGGTAAAATTGGAACAGAAGAGCAGCCCAAACTGCTTAACAGTTGTAAATCCTAAGTGTTTATAACCTATGAATGTGTACTTCTTGAAAACCTCTGGAAAGCCTGGTTTAAATCAACATCAGAATAGTGATTCTCTTGGTTAAAAAAGCCAATTAAAAATTCTGAAAGTGAGACATGATGTGAAGATGGAGAGTGTTAATTTTTATGGGTTTCAGATGCTACAGGGCTATGAAGTCTGGCCACTCTTTCAGCAGAGAAAAGTTTAGACTTCTAACAGCATGTGGAAAGCCAAACCCAATTCTGAAATAGCTGAGTAGTATGTTCACCTACCTCTGTACCTCAGGGGCTCTTTTTTGACAAGGTCCAGTCAGTCATGAACTAAGTCTTTGAACCAGAATAACTTGCCTTAAGCTCAGTTAATGAAATATGCTTTATAAATTTATGTAGAACTTTTCACTGCTTTTCTTGGGTCAGCCTGCTGGAAACGCTGGGACTGCACAAGCCCGGTTCTGCATCATCAGTCAGTGCTGCACTTGCTCAGCAGCACCTTAGTTACGGTTACTGTAATGTCCCTTTCACCTCATGAACCAATCCTTTAAAATATGATATAATAGTCCCTTTGGAAGGAACAGATCTGCAGTGGTCACCTAGTCCAACTGCCTGACCAATTCAGCAGTCTTCTCAGGTAGTCCCTCATAGCTGTATTCTCCCAAAGGCTGCTTGGAACTCACTTGCTAAGGCTAGTCTGCAACGTGCTGTAGATTGTCTATAAGGCCTAGGTAGTGTAATTCAGTGAGAAATAAGTAGCAGGTGAATAATAAGACTGAATTTCAGCTAGTAAGTAATATAAAATTCTATAGAATATCAATGGTATACCTAAATTCCCTAAGCAAGCAGTGGCAATAGTCAGTAATATTCCACAAGAATTTGGTTGTGTTGACGCTCAACACAACCTGAGCATGTGACGCTCAACACAACCTGAGCGTGTTGTTTTCTTCACTGGATAAAAAGCTGGTTGGGTGGCTGAGTCCAAGGAGTGGTGTTGGATGTAGTTAAATCCAGTTGGCGGCCAGTTACTAATGGTGTTCCCCAGGGGACTGGGGCCAGTTCTGTTTAATGTCTCTATCAATGATCTGGATGAGGGGATGGAGTGCAGATCAGTTTGCAGACAACACCAAATTGGGTGGGAGTGTTGATCTGCTCGAGCGCAGGAGGGCTCTACAGAGTGATTAGGACAGACTGGATTGATGGGCTTAGGCCAGCTATATTAGGTTCAACAAGGCCAAGTGCTGGGTCCTGTACTTGGGTCACAACAACCCCATGCAATGCTACAGGCTTGGGGAAAAGTGGCTGGAAAGCTGCCCAGTGGAAAAGGACTTTGGGTGCTGGTTGACAGCAGGCTGGACGTGAGTTAGCAGTGTGGCCAGGTGGCCAAGAAGGCCAGTGGCATCCTGGCTTGTATCAGGAATGGTGTGGCCAGCAGGAGCAGGATTGTGCCCCTGTACTCGTCACTGGTGAGGCCGCACCTGGAGTACTGTGTTCAGTTTTGGGCCCCTCACTACAAGAAGGACATTGAGGTGCTGGAGCGTGTCTAGAGAAGGGCAACGAGGCTGGTGAGGGGTCTAGAGAACAAGTCTTATGAGGGGCTGAGGGAACTGGGATTGTTTAGTCTGGAGAAAAGGAGGCTGAGGGGAGACCTTAACATGCTCTGCAGCTACCTGAAAGGAGGTTGTAGTGAGGTGTGTGTTGTTCGCTTCTCCCAAGGGACAAGTGATAGTACAAGAGGCAATGGCCTCAAGTTGCATCAGGGGAGGTTTAGATTGGATGTTAGGGAAAACTTCTTCACTGAAAGGGTTGTCGGGTGTTGTGAAAGGCTGCCTAGGGAAGCGGTGGAGTTACCACCTGTGGAGATACCTTAAAGGTGTGTAGATGTGGTGCTTAGGGACGTGGTTTAGTGGTGGATGTGGCAGTTTTAGGTTAAGGGTTGGTCTTGATGATCTTAAAGGTCTTTTCCAACCTAAACGATTCTGTGATTCTGTGACACTTGATGTGTGTACATACTCTGTAAATCCAAACAAGTGGTCACAGTACTGAAATACAAGTTGATAGCTGTCATCCTCGGACTTTCTAGTTTGGCTGCAAGGTTTTGGAGGCTGGGGAGGCATCTTGGCAGCTAAAGACCTTGGCTCATTTTTATTTACTAGCAATTCTTAAAGCATGCCAGTTTTGCCCCAAGTAGCTAGTGGGAAGCCTATATCTAAGGTTCCACCACAATGCTGACTGATAGATTAGTCTAATGTTGAAGCAGTACCTAGAAGAAGTTAAGCACCGTTCCGTGTTGCAAATGAATACCAGACAATATTTAATTTCCACATTGTTGCATCTGAGTAGAAATTTTCTGAAGCTTCCTCTGTGATTTTCTGAAACCTGTGAATAATATTTAATGTGTGTAGAGGTAACTGGTAACAGGAAATAATGGATTTTTATTTTTGTTAAAACATAGCTTGCTGCTTACATGCTTAAGCAGGCACAGTTTGTATCTTATTGCTATAGTCTTTTTGAATCTGTAGAAGTCTGAATCTTTTTTTTTTTTTTAAACAAATGAAAGCCTTTGCTCATCTTTTTCTTGCTGCTGGAGTTTTCTCATTACTAAGTCACATGTGTTTAGCCAAATTCTTTCTTGTGCTCAAATTAGTTGAAAACAAATATGCATGTAGAAGCAGCAATAGTTAAGATGTTTCTGCATTGCATATGTACGTGGGACATATTTAAACTCAAGCCATCATTTAAGGATTTTCTGAGCCTTTTAAATTTCTGCATCTGTTTAGTTACCTTATTGCTCAGTTTTAATGCCCAAATGAGTAGGCAGACACTATAAGTACACTTAGTTGTGCATTGATACTGGCAGGTACTAAGCATCCTGAAGCATCTGATTTAGCCAGCCAGCTGGTTTTCACCCTACTGTACATACGAGCAGTGGATAGTCTGTTTTCAAGTGTTGCAAACTGACTTTTTGATGTGTATGTTTACCCTAAAATTAAATACATTATTTATGAAAAACACCATAGGTGTTGCTGTCAGGAATTGTGGTTGATCTGAAAGAGACTGATAAAGAGAATTCCTCGTTTAAAGACTGTACCATTGATGAACCGGTAACCCTGATGAAATACTTGACTGTTATATGCTACTGTATCTCTCAAGGGTTTCCTCCTTGCTTGTGGCTCTTGCAGGGTTCTACTTAACTGGACTCTAATTTTATACTGGAGTAGCTAAGCACACTGTCATTTGTATTTACGACTACTTTTCCTATCCATTGTAACAGCAAGTGCATGCCTGGGGGTATTGCCTGACCACAAAAAGGTTGCTTAAAATAAAATCTAAGATCAGGAAGGCTTGAAAAAGCTTAGTTTTTGTAAACGTCTAAAATAGTGATCTTTCTGAAATTTGAAGGAATTAACTGCTGGGCTCAGTAACCTGTGCCTGGTTGCCATTTTGAGAAGACACAGCTGTAAGGTTTTGTGGTGTTGGAGTCTTGAACCAAAGGTAACTGCTGTTGGGGGTGTTGGAAAGTAATTCTGGTTTGTTTTGTTTAGACTGCAAATATTATCTAGCCCTCTGGTCATGAAAGAGGTGTTGGAGGTATGACTAAAAGCAAAACTGAAAGGGTAACCTTGACATATTATTCTTAAAATTAACCCTGTGGGTGCCTGTGCTGTTGTCAATGTTTAACGCTGACTCAAAGAATGGTCAGCAGCACGTCCTGGATTTAGGCTTTGGGTGCTGTTTAGTGGAGGTAAATATTTTCTCTCTGGAAATTTGGACACAATATTATCTTTCAAAAGCTGTCTTTGCCTGACTACTTCTAGTGTGAAAATCCACTATTTTCACAGTGGTGTAAATAAAATAACAGCATGAGCATGCACATGGTGGACTTCAGGGAAGTGGGTGCTGGAGTTCAAAGTATCATTAGGTCGATGCAATGTGTTGAGAAGCGTATCTTTCTCTTTGCTTTCAAGGCTCCTAGCAGTCTCATGGAGACCCTTGAGCAACATCTAAACTCACTGGAAGGAAAGAAACCTGGCAACAAGTAGGTATATGTATTGTACCATGTATCAAGGCAAAATAGTAACAATATGAGACTAGCTGGTATTTTGGTTTGCCTCCTCTAACCTCCTTTTGCCACTTAGCTGGAAAGTAAGCTGTGGTAAGACTAGGGTTTTCCTTTCCCTTACAAAGCTGTCTTAATGGCAACTTTGTTTTCTTACTGGAGCGATGGGGGGAAATGACACACTGAACAACGAGACACTTGACAAAATGAAGTAAAACTAACTATGGAAAACTGCTAGAAGGAGCTGTTTTTTACTGCTACTAAGGCTTTTATTGTCCAGTTTGTTTTCTAACGGCTTTGCATCTTCTTACTAGAAACTTGTCATGTCTAAGTGTAGGAAGGATTAAGCTAAATCTGTGTTTTCTCTTTCACTGTTGCTTTCCTTGCAATTTAGTGAAGGGTAAGTACATGTGTTTACATATCACTTGCATGCAGACATGCTTATGTTTTTTCTAAGATGGCTTGAACAATTAGATTTCTTCTCTAAATTGTACCTAAGCTGTTGCTTGCTTTTATATGTAGTCTTTAAATTATTTTTAGTAAAATCTGTCATAGCTCCAGATCTAATCAGTTCCACAGCTCCTAGGAATTATCCAGTTCAAGTAATCTATAGGATGGATGCTAGTCCAATACTAGTGCAGTCTTAACTGCAACTCCTCCTTTCATCTCTTAGATCAAAGCAGCTCTAAAAATACGTAGCAATATTTTCATACCTCATAATAATGAAAGTAACGAAATGCATTGACTTACATTTTAACACAATTAAGGCTCTGTGGGTTAGTGTTAGTGTGAGTTTCTTGCATGTGGGAGAACTTTCAGCTTGGACTTTCCAACTACTAACTGTTTCTATACTTTTAAATATTATTATTTTAAAGTAACTCTGAATTTCTTTAAAAGAGCAGTAGACTGAAAATTCACTGTCCTGTCCTCAGAAGACTTGTGTTAGATAACTGCTTCCATATTGGTCTTATTCTGCTGCTGTTGCATGACTTTATAATATAGTGACATCTTGTCCCAGTAACTGTTTCGTGCTGGCTCCTGCAGGCCCAAAAGGAAGACATTTGCATGCGTCTCTGTCTTTCCTCCATTAAGTAGAACTTATTTAAAAGGTAGAATAATCCTGGGATACAGAGTAGCTTAAAAGATTCAGTTAAGATTTGAAATAAAATTTTCATTCATTGTTTAAAGTGGCACGTGGAAGTATGAGAAATGCAGAGGGCATGCAACTGTAGAGATCTTCAGAAAGCTGTCATGCTTAGCTTTTGGCCTTTTTGCAGGGGTTTTGATGACCAAAAGCATAGCTTCCAAAAGTGTACTTATCTTAC
>Ga0065711_1029697_pt1 | contig 35166 bp, 22 predicted proteins | sample Hoacrofraction12_FD_59098 | JGI IMG/M metagenome (GOLD analysis project Ga0065711, IMG submission 59098) | Hoatzin crop microbial communities from Cojedes, Venezuela - Epithelial fraction 12 v2 (version 2) | ecosystem: Host-associated > Birds > Digestive system > Esophagus > Crop | place... | reverse complement strand
GGCGGCGTCTGATTGGGCGTCCGGGGCAGAAGATGCAAATGAGGAGGCGTGTCCCGTCCGCCGCCCGGCACGGCGCTGGCGTGGGTGGCGGAGCGGGGCGTGGGTGGCGGGTCCCGGTTCCGCGGCGGTGGGCGGGCTGCGGGAGCGCGGGGGGGACGTTGGCGCGTTGCCACGGGTGGGTGCTGCGGGTGTCCGTGCGGTAGAGGGCGGTGCGTGGCGGTGGGCCCGGGCGCGGCGGGGAGGTGAGGTTAAGACTATACTTTCAGGGATCATTTCTGTAGTTGGTCACCAGAGGAGTGTGATCTCACCTGACCGGCGTCACAAGCCACGAGGAGGAGCTGGGTGCTGTCTCCTGAGCGCGAGGCGGGCGGGCGGTGCTGCTGGTGCAGGAGCCGCCCGTCATCGATGACCGTTCCTGGCTCTGCTTGCGGGGCTGGGAGGGAGAGAGCACGGGCTGAGTGGTTTGTGGCCCGGTGTTTTTTTTTTTAGTGGTTTTTAAAAACAAATGAGTGTTTACTGTGTGTGACGGGGCTCACACGTACCGGAAGGGCATGGTTAAAGTAACAAAATATTTGTTTTTAACTCTTAAATTACAGCATTTTTTTATTAATGCAGTCCTGTGGTGTTACCTGTGCTCATCCAGGTTGATAGTTTGCCTCTGATATATAAATATTCTTTATGTAAATACATTGTGCATGGTCTATAGAGAAAGTTACAAGGAAGGTCATTTGCTCTTCGTTCAATTTCTCTTAGTATCATTGTGTTTTCATATTTCTAGTGTTTCAGAGGGAATATGGCAGTTGGTTTCAGGGTTAGTGAACCATCACCTTTTATTCTAGGTAAGGGAGAACAAGCACTTCCCTCATAATCTCTTGTTTTCTTGTAGGTATTTTTGTTGATGCTGTAAATTCCATGGGCCAAACTCCTCTCTTCACTGCTGCCTTGCTAGGTCTTGGTAAAATAGTGGATGTGCTGTTGCATTATGGCTCAGACGCTAATCAGTTAAGTATAATGTTTTTTTTCCTTAAATTCGAATTAATGTTTTATATTTTAGTGATTTTAGTCAATGTAATACACAGTATTCACTGTATATAAATGAAGAAGTGCTTAAGATGCATGTTGCTATTTTAGCCAGAGATCCTTAGAGGTATGTAGGTGCCTCGTTTTCCCCATTTCATGGTGTATGTTGTTGTTTGGGAGTACATAAATCTCGCTATGCTGCTTTTTTCCCCCAGAGGCGCAGCTGGTTGAGCGTAGTAGGGGCAGGTTGAAACATTTCTGCTTTAACATTCCTCAGTCGCTGTTACGATGGGAGCACCCCAGTCCATGCAGCTGCGTTCTCAGGAAATCAGTGGATTCTTAGCAAGTTATTGGACGAAGGCGGTGACCTGAGAGTACATGATAAAGATGGAAGAAATCCTCAGTACTGGGCTATGTCAGCTGGAAAAGAGAGCAGTGCTCAGGTATGTGTGTGTAATAGGTGTGCAATATGCGCTAGGTGTGTGCTCGCATATTCATCTTAAATTGAAGAAATTCCGACATTCCAGGGAGACGTTCTTGGCTTTTACATGTTAGGTAATTATTCAACATTATTTTCCAACATCAGTAATGGGATTTTGAAGTCCTCATGACTCAGATTATTTACCTAAGGTGTTGCTCAGGTGCAGGGGTGTGTCTGTCTGTAACTTGTTAGGACGTTTATGTGTAAGCATGCAGTGAGAATGACAGGCCCTTGTTTTTGATCCCTGATGTATGTAGTTTGTTTGCATAGACGTGCAGTTCAGGAGTAAACCTGAAGTAGTCTTCAAGTGTATCTCAGTCTGTGCATGAGCAGTGTCAGCAAATGTATCATTTTTGCTAGTGTGGTAACAAAACGCGATATCAAAGCGGCTTATTCATGACTGTAATATTGATTTAAAACTCGTATTATAATACTCCTCTTTCCTGTTATTACAATGCTGCTCTTAGAAAGAAACCTGATATTACAATTTTCAGTGGGTGAATGTCTTGAAAGTTAGTCATCTAGTGTCCTGAAATAAGCTTTCTCTTACGTTTTCGTGTAATTGATTTTCTTCAAGTTTTTCTGTGTATCCATTTCTTCAAACGTCTATTTGAATATTGCAAGTAACTAGTTATTTTTTCACTAGTCATGATCTGTTGATTTAAAATGGTTTGTCTTGCAGTTCTGAAGTAATTTTTGTTGTTGTTCTTTTTTCCCTCCCCCTCCTCTCTAGATGCTGGAATTTATCCAGCGTTGTACATTCCACATGCAGGCTGCCATTCAAAATTTTCCCTCTGATCTACTCAGGAAGGCTGGATCATCCAAAGCGCTGGTCTGCAGTCCGTCCAGGTTTGGTGGTCTTGTTCAAGGGTAAGAAAGTGTTCTCAAGTCCTGAGGGATTGAGCTACAAAGACTTTTATTTCCATGTTCTATTATCTTAAAATGAACATTTTCTTGTTTCTTTTTGACAATATCAGATTTAAAACCAAAGTGTATTAGGAATGATAATGCTTTTAATTTCTGTTGTGAGAGTTCCAGATAGAAACTTGATAGTTGTAAATATCTGTGTATTTAGAAATACTCTTGAAATCAGCAATATGAAGTACTGGATTTTAATAGTATTAAACGGTGCTGACATGAAGTAGTTTTCTTGACCTTTTAAGGTGACTGCAAATCTTTTGGGAGTGTTTCCCACAGTTTCAAGAGCTTTTATGTGAAGTACATGTTATGAAAAATACATACTTGTGAACAAAAAGCGATGCAAGATGCGTGTATCTTTTTTTTTTAATTGGCTATCTTGCTTTAAACAAACACCTATCATAACGGTGTATCTAAGAAGTTTTAATGAGTTGCACAATAATTTGAAATTTCAGAATCTGCATTACACTTTTTGTGTAAGGGACCAGTCAAATGCAACATTTGAAATACATGTCTGTTGTAGAATTTCTGCATTTTTCTCTCTCTTTGTTTTCCTCAAAGCCTTGGTATATTAGTTACTCTTTTGGCTTATGTTTTTGGTACTTAGAAATGTTGACAGTCCTCTGGGTAGATTTCTGAAAGGTGGAGCTAATGCAGCCAAGAACTTCTACAGCTTTGGTTTTGGGAAGGTAAGATGCTATGCGGAATGGTTGTCTAATTACATTAGTACAGTTTTTCAGTCGCATATTCTTCACAGTAATTACCCTACCTGTTTATTTTTAATTTTTAGTACATTCTTATTCTCCAAAGAGGTCCCTTCCAACCCCTAACATTCCGTGATTCTGTGATTTCTACTGAAATAGTGGAAAAAAGCTGTGGAGAGCACAAAAATTCAGGCCTTCAGTCCTAGTAGGCCCTATCAGAGGAAGCTGTTTTGGAAGAGGCAATAGAAACTCTCCTGTTATGTGTCACCTGTGGGAGTTCTTAGTGACTGTTTCTGCTTTCCCTCTTTCAGGTTCACTAGAGAGTTAAGCTTCTGACACAGCTATCTTAATGTTGGATTTTGATGCTTTGGCTGATGCTCCCGTTGCAGTGATTGCACTGAAGTTTTTAGTGAGCTTGCGGCAGATGTGATGGGGCTTGGGAACTGTTGTGTATTCCCTTTGGTTACGCCCTGGTGTTGTTTCAGTTTTATCTTGCAGGCAGCGGACATCTAGGGTACTTGGCGTCACTCCCCATTATTGGGGAAAGAGATGTGGTTCAGGCAGATGATGAGCCAATGTTTTCGTACCATGTTGGACCATACATGATCATGACAAAGTAAGTGCAGTCAAGGGGGTTTTAGCACCTCTTAGTGTGTACCTGTTACTATTAAGCAGCAAGTTGTAGTACCAGATGCTTTGTTTGGATAGTTTTCTGTGCCTGTTCTATATTCATCCACTGCTTTCTGCTTGCAACTTGTTTTCTGCAGTCCACTGAATAATATCTTCTTTAGGCCTGCTTGATACCTGTAGGTTGCTCTTGTCCTTTCCAGCAATATTAACCCCATTATGGTTATTCTTTGATAGTAGTGTTTCAGTAGTGGCTCCTTTTGTGGTAGGAAATAAGCTGCTGGGGTTGCAGATTATTATGTTGTTTGGTGGTTAGTCCTTGTAATTGTTGGCTCAGACCTCAGGCCTCTGGATATGTCTGTCTGTAGCCCGCTTGCTCAAACCTATGGTGAAATAAGAGTTCCAAGTGCTGACTGAGCCTTTTTTTTTTTTTTATTTTTTTTATTCTGTATTGTGTAGCAAGTAATTGTGCCTTGGAGGCATCCAGAGAATTGACAAACCGGCGATTTAATCTCCCAAAACTCTGGCCTGTATCACAGCGTGCTGGTAGCCTTTAGTGAAAGGGGTTTTAAAGTGTCCTTGCTCTTTACCTTGGGTCATGGAAAGGTAGCTGCTTTGGACCCCAGACCTGTCCTGCTACATCCAGTCTTAGACAGGATTGGATTTTACTATTGATTTTAAAGAGTATATGCTATAGCCAGGATGACAGTAGGAGACAGCACCGTAGCATTTCAGAATTACAAAATTACTTGTAAGCAATCCTGTAACTGGGAAAAAATACTGCAGAATACATCTCGTAGAAATTCTTCTTCTTCTCCTTGTAGCTTAATGTGGGGAGGCAGCAGAGTCACAGTGAAGGAACTCAGCTTTGAGCCCCGTCAGAACTGTAGTAAACTGCGCTTAGCTGATCTTCTCATTGCAGAGCAGGAACATAGTAGGTAAGAACGGATGTGCAGTAGCCACAGGTGCTCCTGAGGTTTTGGTGTCTCCAGTGATCTGGAGGACTGTTCGGCTGTGGTTGCACTTTCTCTCCAAACGAGAAATGTGGGTCTCATCTTTTGTCTCTTCCCACTCCATTTGCTCCCCAGTGGATAGCGCAGGAGAAGATGATACTCTCTGCTCCTATGTCTGAACGAATGCTTCATCACACGTTTCTTGGATGGCTTATTTGTAGATTCTCCTAGTTGTGACATTAAGCATGGTTTCCAAATGCCTCCTAATCTACAGTTCTTTTAAAATTTGGGGTATTTTAATGAAAAGTTAGAAGCATTCACTTTGCATTGATGAAACACCTAGAAGGCCAGGACATGTTCTATTTTAATCTCGCATTTGCCTTACAATTTGTTTTTTCCTCTCCCTTTGCAGTAAAATCCGTCATCCTCATTTGCTACAGTTGATGTCTGTTTGTCTGTCCGGTGACTTGGAGAAAACCCGTTTAGTGTATGAAAGGGTTAACTTCGGTTCTCTGTACAGCATCCTTCATGAAAGGGTAACTGGAATACTTGTTTTTAAGTGGTGATTAATTGAGAGGAAGAGGTTTAGTAACTACATCTGCCATCTTTAGTCAAAGAACAAAAAGACAAAATTGTCCATCTGTGTATTTGGGTTTCTGTTTCATTGCACAGCATCAGATACTCTGTGTAAGCTGGTAAAGTTTGTAATTGGCAAATACTTCAGTTAACGTATAGGTGTAATTTCATTGATTTTCTTGTTTTCTATCAGTCTTAAAATGGCTGCTGTTAAATTCAATTGAACTTTTAATCTTCTGCATGTAGTAGTACACTGCAAATCTGATGAGACCAGCTTTTGGCCTTGAATGTTTGTGTGTAGAACACTGGAAACTGCCTGTGTACAAAAGTGAAGGCTTGAACTGAGTTGCAATTCTTTTTTTTTTCTTTTCTTTCTTTCTTTTTTAATCAACTGATCTGTATTTTTTTTTTTTCATTCAATATTTTTCTCTTCCTTTTTTGCAGTTAACTGAGTCGTTTTGTTTCTTTAACTGAATGCAGACTTCTAAGTTACTGGAGGAATTGCAATCAAAGGCAAATTCCAAGAGTTGATTCTTCTTCAGAGTGATTTTTAGCATAGTCAATATCTTTTTATTTTTCTCTTAATTACTGCTTAAGTTATTACTAGTTTGGTATTGAGAACAAACATTATTTAGCAAGTACAGTTTGTCTAACTTTTACTACAGTGTGTTTCATGTTTGCTTTCTTTGCCTTCTGCTGTACAGTAATAGTTTTTCACTACATCAAGCTTTGAAGACCTGCAATGCAAAATTGATACTTCTATTTTTTTTTCAGCGTACAGAATTCCCAGTGCTGCACATGGAGACGATTTTGCATGTGCTGCTTCAAATTAATGATGCTTTGCGTTTTTTACACTCCCGTGGATTCATCCACCGTTCAGTTACCCCCTATGCTATTCAGATTGTTTCTTCTGGTGAGGCAAAGCTATGCAACTTGGAATACATGATAGAGAGGTAAAGAACGTCCGTGCTATTTCTGTGAGAGGGACAAAGACAAGTGAAGTAAAATTTAGTGCTAAATTCTGCTGACGTGCCCCTCTTGATGGCTAGGGACTCCCACCTCTGAGTCAGGCAACAGAGTTACAGGAGTAAAAACTCCAAATTATTACTGCTCAGGTACATTAACTGCTACAGGCAGTACGGCAAGTTTCAGATGGACTTAGTTTCTATGATATAAGTATCTGAAAATAGAAACTAGTAAGAGAAGCAGCTCTATACTGGAGCATAACAATACCATCGTAGAGAAAAGGAACCTAATCTTACAGAACAGAGATGGAAATCCTCATTGAGTCACTAATTCTGCTGCTGGACTAGAAATAATTGCAGTCTCCTCCTGTTACTGGACTTATGCTTATGGAGGCTTGCCTAAAATGGTTGAAGATTCCACACCTCATTGAACTGGTAGTAATTAAGTGCCACCAGTGACAAAAAGTATTTTTTGTATGAGGGACGCCATTTGTTTCTTCTGGGTAAATTATTACTTACTTACATTTTTTACTTCTTTCCTGTAGTGCAGTCTGATAAGAAAGGAAGTAAATGGCTGATTAGACTGAGAGAAAGAAAGTAAAATTATAAATAAAAATTTGCCAATGATAATCTCCTGAAAGGAGCAAAGATACTTCATAACCTTCTTGCAAACTTAATTTGTTAATAAATCTTCACTATTTCTGAGAGCTACAGATACAGCTTGCTGTGAAATGAATAACAAAAATACCCCATAGTTAAATGTGAGGAGGAAGTTATCTTCTACACATATGTATACATTGCAAAATAAATGTTGACAGGCTAGGTGGCACCTTCTTGTGTGTTGTTTGTGGTCAGAGAACGCTGGCCTGAGCTAAAAGGTTGTTTGTAGAGTTCCTATTGGGAAATTTTCAACTTTCTCTGATTTCCTTTTGAGTGTAAATGTGTTAAAGGAGATGTTACTTTCACCAGAAAGTCTTTGCTGTAATATGCCAAAATACATTTATTGGTGTGAAAATAATACACACTTTTATTTGCCAGTCTACTCTGGACCTTTTAGGTATTAAAACTAAAAGCAGATATACCAAACTCAGGTGCTTAATTCCAAAAGACACACCTTCTGGTTGAGTGTGCTTTATGTTCCTTTTACAACTTTTTTCCTTTTATGTAGCAAAGATGGCGGAGAACACAGTGATCTGACACGTATTCCTGTCCCAGTCCAGCTGTATAAATGGTGCTCTCCTGAAGTAATCCTTGAAAAAGTTGCCACGGTCAAATCGGATATTTATAGCTTTTGTACAGTAATGCAGGAGGCCTTGACAGGTATATCGATAGGTTTTGGCTTTTGTCGCTGGGGTAACCCACTGAGTGTTTTCAACGCAGTCTGCCAGCCCCCAAACGTCCGTTTAATTCCGCTGTGTGACGGGATAAAACCTTGCTGTGATGGCACATACAGAGGTAATTTGGAAGAGGAACCCTCCAGGCAAACAAACGAATGTAATGACAGTAGCAAAGACTACTGGAAGCTTTTGTAAAATGTAATTGGAAAACTTAAATTTGCACAACTAAAGGATGAGATAAATGGTTGGTATAAGAGAGATGCAATTTTCTATATGGTGGTTTTCTGCTGTTTATTCTACTGTTTGTCTTTCTCCTTCATAGGAGGACAGCAAAATATTCAGTTATTTCTTTGAGATGTGCAAAATGAGCCTGCGCAGCTTTCATCTTTTTGATCGCTAAGATAACTTACAGATAATGTATTGTTATTGTTATTACAGATAATGTAGTGTATATTATGTATTAACTTTGACTATTTTGACAGTGAAATGGGATAAACAATTACCCTAAAAATTAAACCCTCTATTAACTAGTTGGCAATGAGGAATCCAGTGCGTGGTTTACAGTGTAACTGTCCTCCAGAGGTTGCTGTCAGCTCCCTTTAAGGCATCTGCCGTTGAAATAAGATAGGGAGGAGATGCCAGGCTGGATTGAGTGCTCATTTGGTTTGTGATAGTAGTTGTAAATTAGGGTATGTGCAGACAGTAATGCTTCAGTATCTCCGATTCTTTTATTCTTTTTTCTTTATTTTCATTGGCATTGATATACAGCTTGTGACATAAAGTCTATATTTATGTCTTGCAGAGACTCTTCCCTGGAAAGGTCTTGAAGACTCTGTTATTAAGCAGCTCATAATTTCAGGACAACAGCTAGAAGCAGATGTCAGACTTCCTATGCCCTATTACAGTATCGTAAAGTCAGGGCTAGAACCTAAACAGAAGAATCGCTCCATCAAGCTTCAGGATATTCAGTATATACTGAAAAATGACTTAAAGGTGACTTCTAGAATTGTAGCCTTTCATGTATTTAAAATGGCAGGTTTGCATCCATTCAGATTCAAGCTGTTCTGCTTAAATCTAGATGGGAGGCTTTTTTGAGCACAATCTAAACATTGAGTGTCCTTTTCTAATCATGGAGGCAAACCACCTGAAAAGAAAAGGTAGAGACATTGAACTGTCAAATATAGCTGTCTTTTATTAATTTTTTTTTTTATTACAGGACTTAACTAAGTCTCAGACTGGTCATGCTGATGAACTGTCAAAAGCACTAAGACCCGCTAGTTTTGCAGATGTGAACATCTGTTTGGCATCAGCTTTTAGCTACCAGAAGAGAACAGGGGAATCGCAGGGAAAAGAGGTAACTGAGACTGGTGAGTTTCTTCTAGGAAGGTGTCACGTGTCCTTCACTTAGCATGTTCCTCAGTCCATAAAGGTCTAGTATAAATAATTATAATGTGAGCAATTACAGATGTTATGACAGAGTTTGAAAATAGAAAGCGTTCAGCTGTGAATTCTAGCTACCACCCTAACAGCTAACGTAAACTCAAGGCTGTAAGTCTGGGTAATATATGAAGTTCAGGCACAATGTTGTCAGCAACAGTAAGTGTTGTTGGTGTAATCTCTAGAAGATGTTAACTGCTAAATGTATGAAAGCAGTGTGTTTGTTGGATGTTGGAGAAGCAGCTTACCACTTAACATCAAATTTTTCAGACAGCTCTGCTGCCCCAAGATACCCTATTTTTCCTGAGGAGAATATTGCTTTAGTGGACCATGAGGCATCAGCCAGTCTACACCCAGTTGCACAGGACAAAAGTGATGTAGCTTCTGAACTCCAGATGACCCTCAGTGTCAGTGATGTGGATGACAGCCTCTGTAGCTTTGAAATCAATGAAATCTTTGCCAGTTATCCAGAACTTCATGAAGACTTCCTGGAAGGAGGAGCTGGATTAGATCAAACTCTAAAGAATGAAAAAAGGCATCAAAAGGAAGAAGATAAGGCTACCATCAGAGACCGGTATGCATCTCCCGAAATGCACTGTGAGGAAAAGCCAGTTTATGAGGAAGGTGGCTTTTCAGAATCGGGTACAGAGGACAATACAGAAGAGGAGGAGAGCGTAAGTGAGGCCTCTGATCTATGCATGCTGGCGCAGGTGGGAGGAGATCCTGGAAGAAGAATGAGTAGTCTGTCCCAAAACGAGCAGCACATCAGCAAGTGTGTCCTTGATTTAAAGGTTGTTCAAAGCATGTTGCAGCAGGCAGCAGATTCCCTGTGCAGAACAGAGGAGAAGCTGGACGGATTAGAGGCCACTGAAAAGCAAAAGAAGCTGCTCCAGGAAATTGGAATGAGTCAGCTTTCTAAGCAAACTTTTCAAGAAAGGCACTGGAACCGATCTGATGGTACTTGCCAAAATGCCAATAACCCTTTTTCTGGAGTTAATAGTTTTTTATGGAAGGCTGTAGGTCCACCATCAAGTGACTATATTCCACCACTGAGAACATGTCAGACACAAGGAGCATTGGGTGGAGACAGTTTCCCAGCTGTTTCAGGGATAGCAAAGGAAATGGAGGCAGTTCAAAATGAAAAGTGGAAGTGCTTTCATGAGGTGAGTAGCAGTAAAGATGAAAACAACCATCCTGATCTCAGCTTCAGTGTGGTGGAAAGCCTGGATGATCAAATGAGCCTAGACTATGAGTTAAAGTATTGAGCAGAGTGACTGTGTTTATCGCTTCTGTATAATAACCTTGAGTCATTTAGGTCCACTTATTTTCCTGAGAACTACATGTTATGATAGTCTGTCTGCATACATATGAAACCTGCTAGAAATCCAGGGCAAAGTTTTTGCTAGGCTAAGGCATGGAGTTGTCGTCCTTTCTCATGAACAGTGCTACTAAAATATAACCTAGGCAATAAAGTTTGCACAGTCTGGTTCTTAGTATACCTCGTAAACAGCTCAGCTAGTGATTACCAGAATGCCGATGTGTGCTGAATCATGGCTTGTTGGACTCATTTCAGCATTTACTCCCACGTGTTTCTGTAAGATGCAAAAAAAAGTTCAACTTTCAGTGTCAGAGAGGAGGTGATTCACATTCTGCAGCAAGTGGAAGTGAAGAAGAGAGGTGGTGAGTTTTGATCATATTCACGAAGAGTTAATTCTAGCAGATTCATTTTGATACAGCCACTGTCACAAATAGACACATCCAGGATCGAGGATGGTGTTAAATATTTTTTTCAGTAAGCCGAAAGCCATCTGTCCAGTTAGGACCCTGCTGTGAGTCGGTGTCAGCTGCAGAGCGGACAGGGTGACTGCTGCAACAGGGCAGCTACTTTCAGAGAGTGGTGTTCAGACAGATGCAAAATGCCTCTCTCATGGAGGTCGGTGGTCTAAAACTGTAGCAGTGCCTAAGGAGAGCAATCTAAGAAGTTAAGGTGATTCTCCTCCCTGCACAGTCTTGTTCACTTCTCAGTAGAAAAACTTTGGCTTTCGTTGTTGTAGGACTAGGACCCATGGTAGGGCCTGTGGGAGTAGAACAGTCTTACTAAATGGAGTGACACCAGAGTGTACATTATTTCATTCTATTTGCTGTGCTTTTTGATGTCGTCCCTTTTGTATTTCTAAGTATGGGTGGAAAGTAGATGTTAAAAGTACCTGGCAAAACTTGTGCAAATTAATGTATCTTATTAGTTGGAAAGATGGGGACAGGCATCTGCTTCAATGCTTGGGTCAAATCCGCTCAGAAAACTGGTGCTGTCTTTAATTTAATTCATGACCCAGTTGGAGAAGTAAGACCCATTGGTAAAAGACATACTTGGTTAGAACATAAATACGCCAGATGCTGACGTGTGGTTAGATGGTCAAGTGGATGAACTCCAGGTTGGAATTGTGTTGGTGAAGGATTGTTGTTATCCAGGTCTGAAGTTCTGAATATGTGCAGCTGTCCACTGATCACCTTACTGACTTAAATGAAACACCTCTACACAGCATTGATTGTCTGTTAGTGTTTATGTAGATATATTGCCTGAAGGCAGTTGACAGCTTTTGAAATCTAGATTTTAATGTACATCTTGTCTGGTTGATCTGTAATAGACCTAAATAACTGTCTGTGCTTTCTAAGCTTCTGACGGCTCAATCTTCTAGTTCTGTTGGGTTCTTAGAACATGTGTCCTCTCAGTCTTTTCATTAACGTGAAACCAACTTCTAGTCTTTTACTGACTGGGGAATACTTAACACAATATGTTTGTGCATTAACAAGACCTTGATGCGTTTCGTAACAATTTATTATAGGTGCTATCCAAAATCAAGATATGAAATGTACAGTACAGAAACAAGTGAGGAGAGAAGGATGATGCAATCAGAATGGAGGAGTAAGTAAATCAGTGTTAACTCGTCATTAATGTTAGCAAATTTTACTGCAGTGCAGTGCATTAAAACTTAGCACATTTTGTTATTTAGGAAAGGTTTGTGTGCCTTAATTGCTGAAGCTCTATTAGGCTGTTCTTGGATGGAAACCAAATGAGTAGGATCTTGTCTTGCACATTCAGGGTATAAAGTAATCACAACCACATTAAGATGGTTTGATTATAAAGCTCGAGGAATTTCTAGCCCTGTTGGACGATGTAAGGGAGGGATAGCTTGTGAATTTAGAAAGGGTAGTATGGTGATGACCAGTGGATGGCAGTACAGGCATGAATAATAGAGAATGCAAACCAACAAAAATTGTTCATGTAAAGACATGTCTGTATCAATTTATGCAGGTTTTAAGCTTTCCTTAAAATGGAAGGAAGTGTTTAGCTCTTTTCGTGATAAAAGGAGTTTATAGGCTATAACTTTAGCATTTCCAAGTCTGCAGACACAATGAAACGCAGAGAATGCTCTGAAGGTCTGGATTCTGTTGTGTGAACTGTTAATTTTGTTATTTTTGTGTAGCTGAAGTAAAGCAAATGGCCAGAAGAGTGGCCTCAGGACAACTGAAACTTGGCTCTCCGTATCCAGCCAGTGAATGTACCTCTGAAAGTGAAGCAGAGAGTATGAAGGAAGCCTTTCAACATGTCACTGTTAGAGTCCAAAAAAGTCAAGACCAGCAAAGATATAGGTGGCAGACGGGTGATAATATTGAGCCATGGGATCTGGGTGGTGAGGATAGGTCTGAATCTGAGGAGAGTGATCTGGAGTCTGCATTCAGAAGTTCTGGAGGTAAGGTTGAAAAACAAAAAATAATTTCTTCTCTTTTCATGTCTTTCCATCTCCCAACAGCTTTCAGCTTCTGTGACTTTGTTACAATAATTGTCAATTTAAGCTTCCAGAGTCTTGCCCCCAAAGCAGGTCAATCACTCGGTCACTGGTGAACATAAATAATAGACGAAGATGAGTCTTACGTGTTAGTAGGTGGAGGTAGTGTCCAGTGAGCCTGGAGACCCTGTGTCGTCATTGATAACCATGTGTCAGCATGGCAGACCCAAAGCTTTCAAATCCCCGAGTATGGTTTCACACATTGTCTCTTTCACTTGGACTACAGAGATGCTCTTCTGTAGCAGCGTGGTGGGTAGTGCTTTTGTGATAGTTACCGACAAAGGAACAAGGAACGCTTCACATGCCTGGATGAACGATGTGAGCACTTACATGCCATTGCTTCTCCATGGTCTGGACAGATAACGTAGTTTTACTGTGTACTGTCATTGATATTCTGTCAGTGGTTCAGACCACTCACTTCATATTATTTTTTGCCTAATAAATTTGTTCCATTCCAACATCCTAGGGAGAAGTTGCCAGTCACCATCACAAGATGAACAAGCAGAGTCTGGAATAGCCATCCATAAGAATTCAGTCCTTCCTCAACAAGTTGAGAATCTCTCTAGAGTATGTATAGTAATCCAAGAAATCTAGTTGCAGCTAGCTATCTGTAAAACAGTTTAGCCTGGTCTCTCCATGTTGCACACTGAACTGCCAAGACAGCTGATCTTTTCAGTTGTGGTCTAACCACCCCCCCTTCTCCCCTCCTTTTTTTTTTCCCTTGGTGCTATAAACCATCAAGGTAATGTAAGGAGCAGGAAGTAGGTTGAAACTCAGAGTGATTAAATTACTGCATCAAATTGAAATTATATTTTTTGTTTAACTTTATTGACCGAAATGTGTATTCTTTGCTAGAGAGTGGAGAAAGAATCTCAAATGATGACGTCTTTCACAGGGTCATTCAAGGGAATTACATTCTTCCCTTAATTCATCTCCTGGTGTGTCTGAACAATTCATAACTCCTGATTTCCTTCCTCCTACTACTCATGGAAGTTCAGAACTAGAGGTAAAAATAACAGAAAAGACAGGAGTGAAGCTTGTGTCAAGAACTTTGGACGTAAGTTATAAAATATGTGGTTTTATTATGCTCCCATTTGATTTGAAGTGCTGTAGAAAGTGGGAGAATGACAGCTTTGTTTCTTTTCTTTTGAAATAATACCTACAAATAAAGATTTATCTACAAGTAAGAAAATTCTAACCCTGTTCCTTTTAAAACACACACCCCTGCCCAAAACCAAAACAAAACCCAAATAACTAAAACCCCACAAACACCCAGACTCCCAAAGCACCGGGGCCATGTTTCCTTAATTTGTTTACTAGGAAATTACATAATCTGTGGCTGAGAAATTTTAGGCAGTTGATAATCTCAGCCTTTCCTTCACAGCTCTATCAATTATAGTACTCAACAGTCTTAAAACAATCTTCCTTAATTTCTTGAAGATTTGAAGCTATTGTATGGACTATTAAATCCAGTCCGTGCTTTTGCTGATAAGCGCTTGAAAAGTTCGTCTCTACATTCTGATTATTGTGAGCATCATCCTGTGAGAGTTGTCCGACCCTTCACAGCTTGCCTGTGAGAAATTGAATTTGCTTCCTTCCCCCCCCACCCTTCAGACCGCAGATGCTGAGGGAAAATTAGAAGATACTTGTGAAGGACTTTTACAGAAACAGTTGCCTGAAGATGCAGGATCAGGTATTCAGATTTCAGGTAAATGTGCTCTTTCTTTTGAAGGTGCTTTTGAATAGGGGAGATGTGTCTTGTTGCACTTGCATTTTTGTCAGCAACACTCCTGTCAGAAGGCTGGAGCTTGATTCTTCAGGGTCACTTGGTCTCATACTCCTTATTTTAGTGAGAGTTCAGGACACTCAGGATTTTGGAAGATGAGATTTGGGCGCTGCAGTCATTGAAATATTTTTGAGTGCAATAATCATGTACTTACTGTGTTTCAGGTAAAAAAAAACAAAACCAAACTTGTTTGCAACCTTTCTGTTGTTACCCTAGGGCTAAGTTTAATGTTTTTGTGCAACTTGCTATGATGCGGGAAACTGAAGTAGAGTTGTATTTACACATTAATATTCTTATTGCTGGAAGGGTCTTGAGCCTAAAAACAGTAAGAGCTGACATTGTGTGTGTGCAGAATAGTGGAAGGATTATTGTTGTTTCTCTAGTCTGTTGCCTCTCTTAGCTCAAATTTGTAAATGTTGTGGTATTCCCCAGTGCTTCAGTGGTTGATTGTCTGGCAGCTGTGGTATGTTTATGAAAATGCATCTTTAAAACGTATTTGTCTCTTGACAACAACAAAGGTCCACAAGAACTAAAAAATTTAATAAACTTGCAATTTCCTGTTCAATGAGTTGTTTTGCTTTCTTTTGTACTTGCAAAACCCAATAACAGGGAACATTTGTTATTTGTATTCAGGAGGAAAAATACTATTCTCCAGCACAGCGGCACAGAAGTCTGGCAGTAGCATGCTAGGAATGAATCAACTTAGCCATATGCCTGCAGCCAGGTAGATAGACTTACTTTCATCGTTACTTCAAGCATAAATTAGGTTATAAAGTGTGCTCTCTTTATTAATTCTGCTTGTATATCTAATATTCAAATAAGATGCCAGTGGTGGTTTTTAATGATTATCTACATATCATAGTGCCTTGCCAAGAAAATACTAAAAGAACTTTCACAAGTCTCATGGGATTTTGTGTTTTACAGTGTTCAGCTTTTTTTTTCTTAATGAGGAAGCTAAAATAGGAAAAATAAGTCATATATATATATATAACAATTCCTTTTACACTGATAAACTACAATCTTAAACAGAGCAAAGATAATTCAAATTAAGGCTTCAGTCATCTGTTTTGATTTTGTTGCGCTTTGGTTTTGGAGCTCGAGTGGCATGAAGATCCTGCCTTTTCCTCTCCTGTGGGAACAATCTGATGCAAGTATGCTCACTGTATCTGGCCTGCAGATAACATTAACCCATGCTTGGAGACTTGCAGTCTCATCTGTCAAACATGAGGTGTTTATATCCTGTATTTTTGTAAATTTTCTGTTCTACTAATATGCAGAGATGCTGGCCAGAATCACCACCTCATGCTGCAAGGGGTACTTTCGCTTAAAGAGAAGCAGTCCTCGCCCTGAAGGTCTTTCAGCAGTAGCTTTCAGGCTTCCTAAAAGCCCCTAGCCTCCCTGTAGCTCGGCTTCCCTTGTGCTCCTCCAGAGTCAGCAGCTGCTTGCTTTCTCCGAGTGTGGGAGTGAGAGCTGCTCTTACTGTCTGTCAGTGTGGTGGTGTACGTGCTCCCCTCCACTGGAGGAACTAAGTTACCAGTGTCAAAGGTGGGCAGCAATTCTGTAAATACTTGGCCTTGAGGTAAAAGGTAATGGCTTTTGTTGCTCCCTTCACTTCAGAATTGAGCTTTTGCCAGCAGGACAGAGAGGACTGTTGCTGTCTGACCATCTGATTAATCCGCTTTGACCTTGAATGGGGTTGTTACAGTTTGAGAGAATAGCTTACAATGCAGACTGATCAAAGGATGATAAGACAATACAGTAGTGATGTATGTTAATAGATTTTTAGTTAACTTGCAGTTTTGTTCTGTAGCTGCGTATGTCAATTAGAAGTTTTCTCCTTACTGGATACAAATCCATAATGTGCTTAAACGGCATTTTTATCCTAGCACTCTACATCTTTTAAGGTTTTAAGCAAAAAGTTTTTATGAGCTGCAGTCTACCTCTGAGAGAAGGTAGTCCTTTAAACTTTTTGAGAGAGGAAATTACATATATTTTCATAATTCTCTGAGAGGATCAATGAACATGACCTTTCTACCTTTATTCCAGTGTTGAAGCAGCACGGGAAGCGATACTGTGGGAGCCACAGGAAGAATGCAGAGAAAAAGATGTGTGAGTGTCACAGGCCATTTTATATCAAAACTTCAGCAAGTTGGTCATTATCATTGTAAAAGTTTTGTGTTGATGCAAAACAGGGAGATGAGACAGACCAAAGCTCAGAGAGAGAAAACTATCTGAAGTATTACAAGAATATTTTCTCCTGATGGGAGACTGGTATAAGATTGGTATAAGAGAGTCATCACATACACTTGTCCTTAGTTTGAAATATTTTTGTATTCGTAAGTAATTAACTTAGTGTTAATCTGGGTGTGCTTCTTCACATGGAAGTGTTAGGATTCCTTGTTTCTTCTGTCCAAATTACACACAAAAAAATAAAATTAGTTTAAAGAGCATATCAATGGTATGTAGCTATATAAATTTTATTACAAAAATAGTCTTGTGATTGAGATTCTTGGGAAAAAATTTGCAGAATAGATTTGTGACTTCACTAGTAAAGTTAGATTCTTTTTACAGGTAATGGACATCTGCATAGAAATTACTGAGTTGTTACCAGTAGACCTCTGTTCGTTTCACGGTCTTCTGAGGACAGTGTAATCCAGGGTATATCTGCAGAAGATGTTGATTTGCTTAATATAATCCCAGTCCTGCAGCCACTTAATAATTTTTGTAACTTGAGTGGACATCACTGCCTGTGCAGATCTTTAGCAGTTTCAGTTTATCTGAGTAATTCTTTCAAAGGCTCCTAAATCCTACATTTAGTCTTAATTAATTTGTATTAAACCTTGAGGTCTTCCCTTGGCTTTGAAGAGAGTTTTCTACATAGTGGTCACATTAGAAGTTCTTGTCCTTTTTGACAGAGGCAAGTTCCTGAGCTTGCTTTTATAGGAGAATTATTACAGTTAAGAAATCCTGTAAAGGAAAGCAAATAATTAACCTTTTCTGTCTGCAAGGTTATTGAAGATGGTGATCTTCAGCCTCCCAGGAATTCTGTGGGAAGTTTTCAAAGGGACTATCTCTCTTCTGGAAAACTAGATAAGACTGAACAAAATTAAAATCTAAAGAAACTGAAAATACCAGAATTTAGTGATTCACAAGTGTAAGAAGTGGTTATTCTAACTGTCAGAACATCTTTCAATACTTCAGATCAGTGACAGATATTCAGGATTTGTCGAGTATCCCCTGTGAGCAGGCGCACTACTACAGGGATACAGATTGTAAAACGTCCAGAGTGAGTCATGCACCGACAAGCGTCAGCACTCCACTCAGCTCAGGTAACTGCAAAGAGGAAAGAAGGAAGAACCAGTGAATTACTTAACCTTTCTACACCAGGAGTTGTACCTTTCTGCCAAGACTTGCAAATGTAACGGTCATTGATGTGAATCATGAAAACTCCATTCGAGTAGTACCGATGGAGCCGTCAGGCTTGGAATATGTAACCACAAGAAATGCTGTACATGTTGTTTGAAATCTCATTGTTTTGGGCTGGATAGTTACAATAGTTTGTAGTTAGAGCCTGTTTGGTCAAAAGAAATCTCTGAACATAGAACTAAAGGAGAATTTACAGGGACATGGCTGAAAAAGCCACTATCTGAAATGTCTCTGAGAGATAATTACTTAGTAGTTAATGGTAGCCTTCATAAATCAGAAATTGTTTCAGTCATTTAAAATTGATTTGGCGTGATACATGTAGATTTTAGCATTTTAAAGAGTGGCAATGTCACAAGCACGTAGTATGTTTTGAGTGTTGATAAAGTGATCTCAATATTTGTTGATTTTAAGTGTGAAGAGCAGTGAATTACTGTTTGCTTTGTACTTTCATTAATTTGGTGTAATACAGTAGTTGAAATTTCTCAGTTGGCAAAGTTTTGCATAAATGAAGTCTGAGGTGAACTCCTAGGTAAACTCCTAGGTAATCAGGTTGGACTTCTGTGCAGAGATCATTCAGAGTTTCCTGTTCAGGTGCCTGTTAAAGTACAAGAAACCTTTTTCTGCTTCCATTGAAATATGGCCAAGATACCAAAAACAAAAAAATAATTTTCCAGCTTTGCTGTCATCATTTCCTTTTCTTTGATTCTAGAAGAAAAAAATCCAATAGCCTTTGAGAAATACAAATACTGCCATGAAGTAGCTTCAGATTCTTCCTTTTGTGGTTCTCAAGAGATCTCCTCTGCAGTGTCCAGGACGTTCACTACAGCCTATGAAGAGGGAAGGAACACTGAAATTCCTCTGGTTGCTTCAGGAGTTTGCTTATCTGAATTGAATGAGCCTGTAAGTCTAGAAAATTTACATTCTGCCAGCTATTCTTTGAAGTATTTTTAAAAATATTTTTCCTTAGAATAAATGCAAGATGAGGGGCACGTTAATACTTCTAGGTCTTCGTGAGTATTTTGGAATCCTGGATCTGTTGACATGGTGACAAGAAATTCCTGATTGATTTCAAAGCAGTCAGTGTGTGCCACTGATTGTACAAAGAGTTGGCTTTCCTTTGCACCTAATTGTGTTTAAATTGTGACTGCCATCAAAGTGGCCTTGCCTGCCCTCTGTCCCTTCCCTGGCTCTAAAGAATTGCCATTCCCCAGCATTGGATCTGGTAATCCTGGAACACCAAAGTGGTAAGTATCTGCAAAATGGCTGGGCAGAATGATTTTTGTTGTGAGAGGAGGGGTCTCCAGCTTGGTCTGAAAATGGGGAATAAACGTGAATGAAAGTAAACACATCCGCATGGGTGTTCAGGTATGTAAGTTTTTGTGTGAAACTGAAGAATTCTCAAAACTTAGTGTGGGAAGGTAAATGAGTAAGTAAAACGAGTGATTCCTTGAGGAAGAAAAGTAAGGTGGAAGCCTCCATCTAGTACTTTGGAAGTAAGTACATATTCAGAAAGCCCGTGTATTAGGGGGTTAAGTTTGTCCTTTTTATGCCCAGATGTGACACAGTGTTATCAAATTTGCTGTATCAGAAAATCCTCTCTCTTTGGAGTTGACAGTTTCCAAGGTCACTGTAGTGATTTCCAGTAATCTTTGGGGAACTGAAGGTGTTCTGGAGCCACAGCATTATCTTAACTGTCTTTTCAGACAGTTATATATAAAACAGTTGCGTTTATGCCTTTCGTATTGTTATTCATAGATGGGGTTGTCATTTAAAGATCAAATTGGAGTTTGTTTAACCAGAACAGTAGTGATTGCATTTGTTGTTGTCAGGTTAGGTCTGTGTCTTTCTGCTGGTGTAGCAGACAGTTGGAATTCATTAAGCCCATTAACAGTGCAGTGCTGTCTTGACTGGCTCTGCAGAGACACTCAATTGTGTCACTTTCTTGTCTAAAAAAAATCTTATTCCAGGCTTAAGTGCATGAAGCACCTGTTTCCATTTTTGAGAACAGTGAGGACTTGCCTGTGATTACAAATTCTTGATTTTTGGGTGCTCTTTGGTGAATAGGTTTGCCTGGCTTTAACAATTAATGATTCAAAGCAGAGAATGGGAATTTAAGAGATGTTGGAACTGTCCTTTCAGAGAATTCCTGTCCAACTGTCCACACGGACTGTTGAAATGAGTAAAGATCATGTAGCTGACAGTATCTTATGGCCGGCTAAAAGATGAGCGCGCAGTAGCCTACACAAAAATTTTGACACATCTGGCTTGCCTGGATGATACCTCTGTTTTCATATTTTGAACTGATTGAAGAGCTTATTTTAAAATTTAATGGTCAGCTAAGGCTTTAATTAAGGCCTTACCTAATTTTGATTTTTAGTATGTTGAAGGGGAGGATTGAAGACCAGCAGTTGTTCAGTTTAACTTCTTGTGTTTCCTTCTGTATGATCTTACACAGGATGGGTTGCCGGTAGTTGCTTCATCCTCGAGAAGCACCAGGAAGGCATCTGGTAAGTCTCTTAACCCAGCCCAGATACAATGATCAATAAACGGAGAAGCAGATTTGAAAAGAAATTTTGCCGTTTTACTTCTTTTGTCTTTTCTCTCTCCTCTCTCTTTCCCCTCTCTTCTTTTTTTCTTCCTCCTGGGCACCTCTTCTTTAAGGGATAAAGACCTTGCACACAACTCTGTATTGCTAGTGGTAATTAGGTTATGGATTGTGTGCGCACCTGCAGATTAAGAACTCTGACCTCTAATCAACCTACTTTTGAAGTGTAAACATTACTGGCCAAAAATGTGCAGTACAGGATTGAGAACTGAATGTGCAAGTCTAGCTCTAAATGGTTTTTCCATTATGAAATTGTTCAAGGATTTTTGATAAAATGTGCATGAGCCAGGCTCGTGCAGGTTGATAAATGAAATATGTCAGCAAGATGCTGTCGTAATGTAAGCCTATATCACAGTTATTAAGGATTAATCACTGCTAATTAACTAGACTTTTTTTTTTTTTTTTTTCCCCTGTCTCAGCACTCTCACAGGCATCTAACCACTTCATTGATGAGCTGCCGCCACCGGCCCAAGAGCTGCTGGATGAAATTGGTAAGAGGCACTTCACCCAAAATGGTATGAGGCTTGCCAGCTGGGTTCAGTCAGGATTTCTCACAATTCATTCACTACTAAAATACACAAGAGCTTCCAAATTAGTTGCAGTCAGGTCAATGATTAGGAAGTTAGGCATCAACAGCTTAAATAGCTGGCAGTTATTTAAGTTAGTCCTTGAGGTTTCTGCATGTCACGTAATGGTTAGTTGCTGCTGCTGACAGCAGCTAGCCTATGGGGTGCAGATGTAGTTTAACACTGAGATGAGTTTTATGTAGACTGAATTTTTCAAAGTGTCTTGGAGCAATGCATGTTTCCATGCGAGCCGGGCAGCTGCATGCCGCAGGTGTTTCTGCAGCGTTTAGTCTCAGTGATTAGTGTTTCTTTTTGTAATCACATACATCTTCAGACAGAACACAGTGTAAAAGCTCTGTGTTGTTTTTAATGGTTGTGTTACAGAAGAATTTCCTATGGTTTTATTCAACTATAAACTCTTCCTAAACTAACACCAGACATTTGGGATAGTTAAATGTGTATAGATCCTGTGCTCTTAGAAGTGGGGCACCCAGACACATTCTAATATTTTTACTTCCTCATTCACCAAAACAAGGACATGTGGAGACTGGCATGAAGTGAATAAATGTTCGTCAGAGACAATTTGTAGGAGTAATATATGAACTAATGATAGATTATGTAAAGGTTTTAATCTCGGTGTGAATGGATAAAATAATATGGTACTTTAAATTGTATAGAGTCAGTTTAGAAAGAGTATCTAGATCAATAAAGAAATATGCTGGTTTTAACAGAATATTTAAAGCAGCAAGATTCCATCGCTCAAGACTTTAAAGAGAAGGAATTCTGTGACTGCAGAGTGCAAATAAATGGTTAGTTGATAATAATCATAACGTAGAGATTACAAATAGAAAATTACTTTTGTGTAGCTGCAAAATTACTGTGAATACTCGCCACTGTATGTTCAGCTGTACAATAAACTTAGTTTGTTAGCTTTTTTTATATTTGTGGTTCAGGAGAAATTTGAGAGTGTTCTTCCTTTTTTGGTGTTCTCACAAACACCCCCTCCAGCAGTGTTTGCTGTCTTTCTCTGTGTATTCACTCTCTAAAGTCTGCAGGGATCTGTTATGGAAGGCTTGCAGGTCTGAACTATCAGAATTAGTCTTCTACTCTTTTTGTGCCACTGCAATGTATGCTGTGTTCAAACGCAAGTGACGAAACCTGCAAAAGTATAGCTGGTGGGCAGCTGATGTGAAATAGAGCTGAAGTTTCCATTCTGGGGGGGTGGTTCAGTTGAGAGAGTGGCCAGTGCTCGCTAACTGCTTTTGTTTCTTACTCACCATAATGAAATAATGCCTCTGATCTCATGGTGTAAGAAAATAGCATCCACTGGGTAATCAATATTGTCTTTCCTGTTCTGTTCCAAAGATACCAAAGATAGCAGTAGTGAATCTTCATGCTTCTGAAACTGCAAATAGTAATAAGTGGGAATAATTTTTAAATGTACAGCAAGTAATGTCAGAGGAGTGGAAAACCTAAATCTCTATAGGCTCTGCATTTGTTTCCAATGAGTCAGAAAGTGAAGAGCGGCATAAAAAAAAGAGACAAAAAAAGAAAAAAAAAAAAGGCAGAGCATGAGTTAGTCTGTAAAAAAGCTAAATAGCATAGTCACTTGAGAATGATACTGGTACTTGTTTGTGTTATCCTACAGCTCTCTTAGATCTTTTCCCAAAGGATAGAAGCTACTCTGCCTTTATTCATAGGAGTAGCTTGTTTTTAGGTGGTAAGGAGTGCAGCAGCCTGTGTTGCTTGCTGTTCAATCACTGTGATTTTGTTGTATTTGCATAAAGTACAGCTATTTCAGACTCCATTTTTGTGACAGCCTACTGCTTCCTGCTTATCATAGCTTAGCAGAAGGTGGCTGAATATATTCACATGCTGTAGGGAACAGAACTTACGGAGATAAGTCTTGGGGGGGGATATCATTGGATTTTGCTAAGTAGGGTAACAAAGCTAACATCCACAGGTTTTCTTTTGATTTTTCTCCCATATCTAGGATTGTAAGGGGAAAGATTAAAGATTAATTTCCACATGCATTTTTCATTTTAGTATGAAGCGCAATGTGCAGTCCTGTGAATCTAAAAATATGTTACAGTAAAATATTTATCTAGGTCTTGCTACTGGCCACCTTCTACTGTAGATGATGTGAATTTGTTTGACTGGTAGCAAATCTGATGACTGAGGAAAGAGTAATTAAGAAGTCGACAACTGGAAGTTTCCCAAGCGCAGTAAATAAAAATACATTTTAATTTCTTGATTATCTTCCTTCATACCTTTGATATTAAAATCTTTCTGTTTATGTGAATAGTTCCCGATCAAATTAAAATGGAAGGCAGAGAGTCACAAAAAGAATCTGAGAGAAATGAGAAGAGAAACAATAGTGTATGGACTAAGGAGTCATTTACTCTCGCAGAGGAAACAGAAAGGTACGAAAAAAGGACAATAAGGGATGTTTGGTTTTGAGTTAAAGATTTAGAATAATGATTCCAGTATATTTTAACAAGATTCAGTGCTTACCATAAACCAACTTTTCTAAGAACCCTGGTAAGTATGACTGTTTTCTTTTAAAATGTATAATATTAAACTTGCCAGCATCCATTTTAAATCTTTTATTCAACAGGGCTCACTCTACTCTTGACGACATTTTAGAAAGAATGCTCCATGCAATTCCTGGAGATGAGGAGATCCAAGAACAACCTCAGGGATGCACTCTTGGGTTAGCTGATCATTGATACTTTATTCATAAGCTGATTTTGTTGATGTTCTGTGTACAGACCTCTGCAGGACTTTTCAGAAAATGTGGTGTCACTCCTTAAAGAGTAGCGTGTCAGGGAACTTGCCTGGAGACATCAGTCTGAACTCTCCATAGTAAATTGAGAGGGGAAAGAATATTTTGTTAATGTAATTTCCTGTAGGTGGAAAGCAAATACTTCAGTAGGCTTGGAAGGCAGTGCATAGTCTTCACAGAAATCAGAGATAATTTGGCAGAATGGTGATTTTTTTTGAGATAGAGAAGAATGTACGTTAAGAGAACAGCTTCATGAAAGCTCTTCAGAAAAGACTTTAGAGAAGACTTTGGGAAGATGGCTATACTGTCATGGCAATATAGGAGGAAATGAAGAAAATGGTGGAAGTCATATGTACTTCACTTTAAGGAAAGGATTCATAGCCCAAATAACTTTTCTCCTCTTAGAACTAAAGATCACAGCCTAGTAACCCTGAACAACTTCTCAGTAAATGCCAGGGAGTGATCGTACGTCATTCCTAACATACATCTTACTAAGGAACACAAGATAGTCTTGTGTTTGGTGTCAGGATTTTTTAATTGAACACAAAAGGCAAATGTCATGATAACCAGGAGAATCTTGCTGACAGGGCAGGCCAATTCCTGCAGTACATGCGCTGCCATGTTCATAAATGGCTCAATCCAAAGCCCATTCACACTTGTAGTCAGACGATATTTACTTAATGCTGTTACGGAAGGAATCCTTGGAGTCTGCGTATGGATGTAAAGCTAAAGCACATCTGTAGTCTTGGAGAGGAGAGGCAGTTTGGTTGGAGGTCAGAGGGGACAGATGTCCATTATAGGTCCGGGTAAAAATCAAAAGGCATCTAGTATCTCCAGGGTCTTCTGTTTTAGTGCTCTGTATTCATCCTGTCCAAAAGAAAATACAAAAAATGGGGGTGATACACAAAACTCTGTCATTTAAGGGCTGAAAGCCTGCAAGATCCAGAAGATGTTGGAAGAAAGAAGGGAGTAGAGGAAGCCGGAGCCAGGGCCAGAGGTGGAGCGCCAGGAAGCTGTGCAGCGAATTCAGAAGGTCGTCTTCATCTGTAAAGCTACTGGATGCTGTGCTGGGCAGTGTTGCATTTGTTGTATCGTTAGCACTCAGTTTGTCAAGCTTGCACAGGCTAGCTTTTTTGCTTTTCTTGATTTCCCCCATCTGCGTGCTGCTTCTACGTTGTGCCTTTAAAGGAGAGGAAGCTGCTCTAGACTTTAAGTCTCTGGAGACAATTGAGAATTTTCTGCTTTTTGGGGGCCGTAGAGACTGACAGCATTGTGGACCGTTTGCTGGAGTTGCGGAGTGTCTCTCAGAGAGAGAGCGTGGTTTCCTCTACTGACTCAAAAGCACTGAAAGGCAGCTGATAATGCTGTAGCTGTGTACTCTTTGATGCTCTGCCTCGCTGGCTGGGGCACCGGAGTGCTTTCCACTGTGAGGACATTGGGTACTATCAGCATGTCTTGATACGTACCTGTGATGTGTATGCCAGTGTCACCAAAACCCTTAAACATCTCTTGCGGTCTCATGTCCCCTGGCTTTCCTTTAATAGAAACTAGGATTAAGGATTTCTCTGTTCTGTAAGTCCAAATCTCCATTAGGAACTGTCAAACTGACTGGTATTCTACTGCTAAAGTAAAAGGTTGCCATTTTCAATCTTTCTCGGTGAAAGATGTTTCTTGTTACAGGAAGGGGGCTGACATACTTGCATTAAGTTAATGTGCATTTAGTGCTGTGCAAAAAATATGAAAGAACTGGCATTTTGTCTGGAAAGAAAAAGGCAATAGCCTTTCATTATTGGAGAGAACATCTGATTTTTCAATGGGTAGCCCAAGATGACTTAAAGGAGGCTGATCTTCAGCGTTGTGGGCATTTAACACTGCCACGGCAGTCAGCTCTACAGCACGTTTGGCTTTGCAGTTAGGCACCCAAAGCTGGAAATGTCCCAAATCACTAGTTACTTGTGAAAATCTTGGTAATTTTTAAACCCAGAGGTCTGGAGGTAACATCCTTGCACTTATTTGCACAGCATTAGCATATATGACTCTATTTTTTGTCAGACTTCTAGAAAAAATGAGCTGGTAGAGATTGGGTTTCAGGTTTTGAGAACAGAATGAGTTCTGATCACAAAGAGGGTCCTGTGTAATGGGTCTAGAGAAGAGATCTGTGGCGCTTGACTCGGCACCCTGCTATGTGCTGACAGAACTAGCGCTTTGTCTTTGAAGCGCTGTGTGGCTGTGTATGTTCTGCTTGGTTCTGAACTGAATTTACATGCGTTTTAGACATGCGTCCTGAAGATCAGAAATCCCACTTACAGGAACAGCTATCTTCATCTTCACCATTCAGGTGAGCGTCGCTGTGAATTAAACTGGGCTTTTGGTAGAAACCTGTGCATTCACTGGCTGCATGAGATACATTCTTGTTTTCCATGTTGAGGAGATGAAAGGGGCAAGATGAAATCCCATTCCCTTCAACTTGTAGTTTGATACAAGAAAAACAATCGTGTAACTTTTTCCACCCCCACAGGATAATTGTTTTGGATCAGAGCTCTCCTACATGATTAACATGGATAGTGAAGAAGTTCTAACACATCACCTGCTGGCTGCTGCTTGGACAGTATGCAGCTTGCGAATTGCAACCCTTTTCGGCCATATAAACAAGGTTAAAGCTCAGACTGGTTTGAACTGCAGCAGCAAGTACAGAAGAAAATCTGCTGGTTTGCTTTGTAACACAGTTTGAGCTGGTGTTACGCCATCATTGCCTATAAAGGCAGTATCAGTAATATAGCAGAATTGAACTGTTTTCTGAATATAATGTTCTTATGAAACTGGCTGTGCGGTGGGGTTTTGTTCTTCGCATGCACGCTGTCATCAGCAGAAGAATTTCTTGCTCTGTTGCACTGTGCAGTTTTCAGCGTTACAGACAAAATGATTGTAATTCTGTGGACGGCTCTGACTGCTCAGGCACTTGTTCAGTTTTTCCATGCTGGAGTGTGGAGCGCTGTTACAGCCCATGTAGTGTATGTTTTTCCTTGCTCATTAAATTTAACAAGGTAATTTCTTGTTTTCTCATTTCTTAGAGCTTTTGTAATCTAGCATTGAACTGATTTGGCTGATTAAGGGGATTAATTGCTGTGCAAAAAGCTAATGAGAAAAAGGCAGTGTTCTTCAGAGATTGCAAGTGCAGCAATACATTCCCTGCCAGCATTAGACAAGAATATGACAAAACCTGGTTAGTATTGCAGGGGTACCTGTTGTTTAATTAAACCACGCTTTTGGTAGGCCTCATCCAAGGAAAAAAAAAAAAGTCCCTGGATACAATTGAGCTTTGGATCGTGATTTTGATGGGCACAGCAAGCTGGTGTTTAACTTTTCATGTGATAAATACTGTTGAGGTGCAGGTGGTGTGAAGCTTGTCCTTGGCCCTGTTGAACAGACCCTGGGATTTCAGCTGCCTGCGTACGGCTGGGTGTGCCACGAGCTTTCGTGTGGGGAAGTGCTGCCTGCCTGTAACTGTTAATAGTTTGGTTTAACAATAATAATAAAGTTCCCAAGGTTATTATGCTTGTCATGCAGTTCTTTTTCTGGTTTTGGGGGTTCTTTTGGGGGTTCTTTTTTTTGGTTTGGTTTGGTTTTTTACTTATTAACTATATTTCGCATCATCAGACTATGTATACAACTGGATACCAGTAGAGCTGCTCCAGGGAAGGTGCTGCAAACTGTCAGGCTTGGGGGAGCTTTCTTCAGAAGAGATCAAGAAAAAAGAAAAATCTTGGATCCATTTAGTCATGTCGCCGTAGTGATGGAGCTAGAGCGGAAGTGCCAGCAGCGAGGAGGCTGCAGTTTGAGTTCTACCTCAGGTTACCGGCAGCGCCAGTGCCTGGGGAACAGGGCCCACTCTTGTGCATTACACAGTTCTGTCCAGACAAAAGTTGAGTATTTTCTTAACCTGGGCTTGCATCAGCTGCAGGTACCCGGCCTTCTGTGTGGGCGAGTTCTGCATCCTTGCCGCAGCTCGAAGAACTTTACATTCTTGATGTAAGCTGCTGGAATGAGACCCTGCTTGACATCATCCTGGGGCTGTGCAGAGCGTTGTGTTACGGTGCAGCCTGTTGTGAGGAACAGAAGAGGGTGATGACAAATGCAGGAAAAGTTAAGTCACAGATTTATTGTGTGATTCTGTCCTTAGTGGCTGGTGCCCTGTAACTGACAGGTAGCCGAGGGTCCTTCCCTCTCCCTTTGGGCAGTATTTTGTTATGTGTCATAGACTTGCTCAATTAAATTAAGAGTAATTGCAGGGCTGCAGCAGTGTGGTGGACTTAACGCAGGCACAGATGTATTTTTACATGCACGTAATTATATATTGCTTTGGTTTGTAACACGTGAAGTCTCCTTAGCTTCTGGGATTTCTTTTTCTGTTTTATCTGACCCAATGGTGAGCAGACTGTGAACCATTTCCCTATCTTTTTTTCATCTTAATGTGGAGAATTTTTATTTCTGTTGGTGGAGAGCCTTTCGAGTAGTCCCATAGCCTGTCTGCTCTCCTTATCGAGGCCAGAACACTGCAGTTGAAGATTTCAGTTTTTCAGCTGCTTGTACTTTTCCAGATTTAAGTTTAGCATGAATGTAAATCATCCTAATAACATAAAGCATGGACACAAAAGCTATGATTAGCAGGAACAATTAAACAAAGACCAGCGAAAGACAGCAGAGAAGATCAGAGGGGGCCCATCTAATGCTGCTTTTCAGCCTCTGAGAGAATGAAAGGCCAATTAATTAAATTAAAACAGAGATACTGAGCCGTTCTAATTCCTTGCTGAGCTGCCAGCATGCGAGCCGTTGTGTGCGTGGGCAGGCAAGCGGCGAGAGGGAGGTCGAGACACGGGGGTGGGGATGCGGCTCTGCCCGGGGGTGCTGGCAGACCCCGCGGTAGGGTTGGGTGAAGACAAGAAAAACACCTGCTCATTCTCTAAGCAGCTGCGTTTCAGCTCCCTTGTACCTGCCGTCGTTCTGGGCTTGGTTTGGGGATTTTTGTTTTGTTCTGGTTCTGGAGCAGAGAATCTCAGATGGAGAAAAAACCCCTTGGTCTCCCAAGTCTCCTCATAATCCAGATTGCCTTCCTGACTGCGTGTGAGTGAGGCGATGAGCAGCTTCCAGCATTGCTTCCCTCTGCCTCCTGCCTGCGTTCGCTGCAGCAGCAAAAGCTGTGGAAGGTGGTGGGAGGAGGGGGGAGAGAGAGAGAAAACAAAACTGCGGAGGGGAGAGTGAACCTTTAAATCTCATGACTGTGGATCGGTCTCATTTTGAAAACAATTTGAGTGTTCGGAATCAAATTTTGAAGGACAATTAGCTGTGAAGGCAGGCAAGCTGCTGACAGCATCTCTGGAGAGAGAGGAGTTTGATAAAGCAGAGTCTCGGGGAGTCGCTGCCCGCGGTGTTGCCTAAACCTTGTGCTTGGGAACCTTACCCGTGGACTCTGGCTGCATTGCAGCCCACTCGTGTAGGTGCAGCCGGTGTAGATAAACGTTGAGGTTTGGGATTCAGGATCGGGTGTGCAGCTGTGGAACCCCACGCAGGGATTTTTCTCTTTATTTCTTTCTTACAGGCTTTGGTATCTTTCGCTTTCTGTTAACATCCCGGCTGCTGGGGCAGCAGTGGCTCTGCTGTGCCTCGTCCACGGGGCCTGGTACAACCTGGGGCTTCACCCTTGCTGGGAAATCCGTGCATTTAAGAACTTCCCTTATTGCCTTAAATAAAATACATAACTTTGTGTCTTCGAGCTGATTGTTTCCTTACTACCCGTGATGATGGCAGATGTGGCCCTTGCCACGAGAGGCGGAGTGCCAGCCGCAGTAGCGGGGGGTGAAGTGTTTTCTGTCGAACCCTCGATCAGCCGGTAAAACAGACACACGTGAGCTTGTCAGTGGTCATTAATGTTTATTAATGCAGTCTGCGCTTAAGCATTCCCGCTGGATTTTTGCCAGTTTCACAGCGTGACCCCAACCTTCGCAGCGAGATCAGGCAACGCAGCCAGGACTGGGTCGGTCGAGGGAAGGCGAGCGTGCGGCTCTGTGCTACGGCTGGGACGCTTTGCATCAGGGAAAAATGACCGTTATTTTCTTTATTCTTAAAAGACTCCTGATTCCCCGAGGCGAGGGGCTGGGAGGGAGGGGCGCTTCTTTAGGGCAGTGAAGTACAAGTTTGTGGTGTATCTGACGGCGGGGTGGCTCCTCTCCTGCTCAAAATGCTGTGTCTTTCTGGGGAGCACCAGGGGGGCTGCTGGGGACCTCCCTGAGCTCCAAGAGCCACCCGTCTCCTTGCGTGGGAAGCAGCGACTGCTCCGGGCTCTTCCCGGTGCCCATGGTGGACGGAGCTGGGTGGACAGGCTGAGCCAGAGCCCAGGCTGGTGCAGGTGGGATCTGGCCGGCGTTAGACGGGGTGGGACGGTGTCACCTTATTCCGCAGCCCATCTGCACGGGGGCCGGGGGCAGCTGGAGTGGCTTTTCCTGTCCCCCCGGCGTGGTGACCGCAGCTCACCATTTTCAGCAGGCAGCTCTGAAACTGGGCAGGGAAAGGAGAGGTTACGCGTCGGGGCAGAAAGCCGGCGTTCCCCTCGGGACTCGGGGGTGGAGGCTGAGGGGGACACACAACTACTGTGTTTTGGGTGAGATCTGTACCCATCCCCAGCCCAACTCTTTGCAGTTTATCGACAATAAAAGTTTCATTCTATTTGCTCTGTGTGTTCCATGAGCAGTTTGCGATCTAAAATTAAGTTGCCTGACCCCATAAAATCACGGAAGCAGAAAATGAGCTCTTGCTCAGGCTCGGAGGCTGCTCCCTCCCTTTCCATTTTATTCCCAAAACCTTGCTGCTTATACAGCAGCTCCTGGATCGAGCCTGTGTCTACGTGCCCAGGTAGGATGGATGGTTCCTCCACATTTTATGAGGCCGTTAAGTTGTTCTCCAGGAGCCCCAGTGGATCTGTGCTTTCCTTAGCTGGTGGCTTTCTCTCTCACCTGTTTGTTCATGAAGACGTAGATGATTGGATTGTAAACCGTGGCGGTCTTGGAGAAGTAGGAGGGCAGGGATGCGAGCGCTGGCTGGATGGCGATGTCCTTGTTGGTGGCCACCACCAGCGCAAACGTGGTGTAGGGCAGCCAGCAGACGAGGAAGGCCATCACCATCGCGATCACCATGCGCGTCACCTCCCGCTCCGCCTGCTGTGTTGTGTCCGAGTCTTGCTGCTGCGCCGCAGCCTGCCAGGAGTTTGGAGAGAAGCCTGCTCGGCAGCTCCCCACAGCACTGCCATCCCTTGGCGCCCGGAGATGTCAGCGCCATCGGCTGTCGCAGAGACTGCCTCATCCCGACTGTGAAATGCCTCGCCAGTGTTTTGTGAGCGGAAAACCATTCCCTCCCCCGTACTCGCCGTACTTACCGCTCTCAGGGTCATCAACAGGTTGGCGTAGGAGAAGAGAATCAGGCCGAGGGGCATCACGAAGCAGGTGACAAACAAGGACAAGATGTAGCTGTTGTTGCTGCTGCCACCCGTGTACCAGTTGGGCCCGCAAGAGGTTCTCAGACCTGGAACAAATATGTTTTGAAACAAGCCTAAGCTGATCCTGGGCTTGGATGGAGGCTCGGGATCAGGCTCCAGCACAGCAAATGCTGGCGCTGTCACCTCTCAGCGATGCTGCCCAAGCTCCCTTCACTTTCCCATCCCTGAGGGCCTGGAGATCAGGCCCTGCTGTTTCTGCCTGGCCAGCTACTCTATGGAGGAGGGTGAGCTGTTGTGGCATGGAGCGTCACACCAAGCCTCCACCGCAGCAGATTGGGGCTGGGGATGTGCTGGGTGCTGCTCGGTCCGCTCCGACACCCAGAGCCCCTCGTGGCCTCGAGGTCCAGCAGACAGGTAGGAACGGCCACAGCGTGTTGTGCAGTGGGGAACTTCTGAAGAACAACCGCCCGGAGATGACGACTGACTGAGTGAGCAGGAGGTGTTAGCATTTTAAATACCAGAACAGAGACTCTCCAACTACCCTGCGCTTGAAAACAACACACAGGAAGAAGCTGTCGAGTTGAGCTCGTGTCCAAAGTGCATCTCCCCTACCTTCAGGCACGTAGCTGCTCCAGCCCAGGAGCGGTGGGGTCGTCCAGAGCAGTGACCAGCTCCATGTGAAGGCACAGCCACTGACGGCGTGCCGATGCTGGAACCGAAAGTCTCCCAGGGGTCTGCAGACCACCACATACCGCTCGAAGGCCAGGATGGCCAGGGACCACAGCCCCACGATGCCTGGGGAGAGGAGGAGGGTTTGGGTCTTGGGAACAGGCTCTGCTGCCACTCTGCTGCCCATGCTGGGATGTGGCAGCTGGCGATTGAGAGCTGTTGAAGTAAATATTGTTGTAAAGAGATGTCAGATGTTTTTCTCATGGCAAGCCTAGCTGTGAGGATATTTGGCCTTTAAAAATGAAGTTGGCAACTGCGTATCTGTGACATGTTGTGGATGTGACCACGGTTTCTCCACTGGACTGTTCTCAGCAAAAGGTTTTGTGCAGTGTTTCTGGAACACACACAAAGACCCATGTGGTGATAGAGCAGCCAGCTGGCACCCACGAAGCACATCCCGAGAGAGGACTCCTCAGGTGACAGTTCCCTCCCTATGAAGAGCATGTGGTGACCTGGCACAGCCAACCACCTACTTGACCCTTCCCTGAACTGAAGAATGGCTGAGGGACATGAGTTTTATGTCATGTGTGAATGCATGGCCTTTAGAAGCAGCAGCAGCAGCAAGTTGATGAAACACCCCCAAAGCTCCTTCGCTAAATGCAATGACACCAGCCAAAGACCAAGGTAGGTCCCGAGGTTCGGGTCCTTACCTGTCAGGGAGACCATGAAGCCCTCCAGCTCGCACATCCGCTTGCCAAACACGAAGAAGCCATTGATGTTGTTGGAGAAGCTGACAGAGCTGCCGCAGAGCGTCACCAGCAGGTCGGCCACAGCCACGTTCACCAGGATGTAGTTCAGGGGTGATCGGAGCTTCTTGTACCTGATGGAAACCACAATGACCAAGCCATTCACAACCGAGGCCGAGACCACAACGATGCCCATCAGCACGGCCACCGACAGGTACAAGCCCCGGGGGGCCTGGTGGGGCCACTGGGGGCCATCGAAAGGCCCCGGGGTCCCCGTATGCAGGGGCTCCTGCGAGTGGTTGGAGGAGTCCATCGGTCTTCTGGAGCCGATGCAGGTGACCCTCCCCAAAAGCAAAGCCTCTTTATAAAGCAGGAGGGCCTGACGCGCCCCAGAGGAGCTTTGCATCAAAATACCTTGAGCGTTTATTTAATCTGAAAGGTTTGTTCTCCCCGCCTCCCTATTTATAATCAGCTCTTTATTCTGGAGGGGATAAAGAGTGACTTAAAAAAAAAAATGTGATGACTGAGCAGTGCATCATTTAATTGAGCAAATAGATTTTTTTTTTTCCCTTTTTTTTTTTCTCCCCCTGTCTGCTTCCCACCTCCCTTCCCCCACAAGTGTGACCCCTGCCCTGGCCAGGCGCCCGGGACTGGCCAGTTATTCCTGGTGCCATGGGCTTTCTCGGCCACTGTTACTCCCATCCCGTCCACCCCGATCCAACCCCCAGGAGCACAGCGAGCCCCGAGCACACACGTCCCCACACACGCGTGTATCTCAGCTGCACGTCCCGTGGGCGGCCACAGCCCCGCGGTGCGCAGGGCTCTGCTCCCCTGAGCTGATTGATTGCGGCCGGTGGATGAACGCCATGTGCCGGGCTGGGCTGTGCCAGGGCAGCTGCCGTGCTGGGGGGCTGGCGCCGGCCATGGGCATCGGCCACCCCGGTCGCTGAGCCGGACCCTTGGCCCTCGGCACCGCTGCTCCCTGCCCTGATGCGCTCTGCACGCCCCGTGTCCAGGGATGCTCGCCCCGCTCCCGGCCCTGCCTCCGCTGTGGCTCCTGCACCTTGGCAGTGGGTGACAATGGTATGGAGACACACCAAGACTGTATTTTTAAAAATATATGAATAGCCACACGCATATAATTAGTTAACTCAGTCACATATATACACACACATGTATATATGCATACATGCACAAATATGCATGAGTATGTATATATAATATGTGTATAGATACATATTTATATCAGTGTTGGGGCATGTATATGTAAGGTAGGTGGGCGTGTGTCCGTCTGTCTCGAGGGCAGCTCTGTTTGGGCCGTACTTGTGTGTACCTGGGCTGCCCGTGCCCCTGTCACAGGCTGTGGGGGCCTGGCGCGGCCGGTGAATCGCATGCGGGGACCCGGGCGGGTTCCTCACGCCACTGCCGGGGTCTGGGCCGGGGAGCTGTGCTGGTGGAGGGCGAGGTGGGTGCCAGCGAAGGGCGAGGTGGGTGCCGACGCCGTCAGGGCATCCCACGGGCGATGGCAGCCTCCAGGGAGGGCATTGCCTGTAGCAGCGGTGGGCAGCCCCGCTGCTCGCTGCTGGCATTTTAACCTCTGGAACTACACCCTCGATCAACCCAAAACTACAGCCAGGAGAGTCAACATCAGCCGGCACAGCTGGCCGGGGGTGTCCCTGCCCCTTCGCCCTGGGGAGCACGGCGACAGCGTCGCGATGGCGAGCTCTGAGCTGAGCCTGCCCCGACCCAGCCCTGGGGTCCCTCACCCCTGATGCTAATGCTGCTGAGTTGTGCCTTGAGTGACACGAAGTTAATGGAAAACTCAGAAGGGCCCAGGCTTTTTTATTTTTTAATTTTTTTTCTCCTTTTTTTCTTTTTTTAACCCCTCCCTTGCCTAACCCCCTCCCACCCTCCACAGTCCCTGTGCGATCGTCCCAGCACCCTGCTGCAGCAGAGCGGAGTCCCCGATGAGACCGGGGATGTGGAGCCACTGCATTTACGCTATTTTATTTTTTTCCTGCTGCAGCAGCAAGAGATCGGAGAGCGGAGCACGAAGCCAAGCAGCACCGCTCCGCTGCTTTACCACCACCTTCTGCTTCCCGAGCCCCAGCTCTTCACCCCGCGTCTCTGGGGCGCTTGCTGCTCCATCAGAGCCAGGCCGAGCTCACGGGCCGTGGTGCTGACGCGAGGAGATTCAAAACGCATGGCCAGCACTGACCTTTTTTCCCCCC
>Ga0065711_1002263_pt1 | contig 35166 bp, 15 predicted proteins | sample Hoacrofraction12_FD_59098 | JGI IMG/M metagenome (GOLD analysis project Ga0065711, IMG submission 59098) | Hoatzin crop microbial communities from Cojedes, Venezuela - Epithelial fraction 12 v2 (version 2) | ecosystem: Host-associated > Birds > Digestive system > Esophagus > Crop | place... | reverse complement strand
CTCCACCAACCAGCAAAAAGGAAGCACAGGCCTTCCTGGGTGTTGTGGGTTTTTGGAGGATGCACATCCCAAATTACAGCCAGATTGTAAGTCCTCTGTACCACGTGACCCAAAAGAAGAATGATTTTGAATGGGGCCCTGAGCAATAACAGGCATTTGAACAAATTAAACGGGAGATAGTTCATGCCGTAGCCCTTGGTCCAGTCTGGTCAGGGCAAGACGTTAAAAATGTGCTCTATACCGCAGATGGGGAGAACGGCGCGCGGTGCCGGTCCTGTCCGGGAGAGAGGGTCTGTTGTGCGAGTTTGTGTTGTATTTTCTCCTTATCTGTACCGTTGTTGTTACTGTTCCCTCTGTTTGCTGTTCTGTTAAACTGCCCTTATCCCGACCCACCAGTTTCTGCCTCTTTCTTTTCATTCTCCTCCGCACCGCTGCGGGGGGAGGGGCGGCCGCGTGGCGCTTTTGTTGCCGGCGTCAGCCGAAACCAAAACAACCGGACATAATAGTCTGCTGCTTACAGCCATGTCAAAGGAGCAAAGGGCCAAGCCATACAGGAAGGGAATACAATTCTCTTTTTCATTCGTAGGGATACTGATCCACAAGGCTGCACTGGAAGAATGCTGGAAGGGGATTTTATAGGAGCTTGTACTGCCCTGCTTGGGTTTACCAAGCTTTCAATTTCCAGGGGTATCAATCCAATATACGGAGAAAGCATTTCAGTAATTTTCAGTTTCTGAGCAGCAAAACTGATGTGATCTTTTGGGGTATTTAACGAAAATAAAGTAAGGCAGTCACACTTCATGAATTCTGCTTCACAATTTCCAGAGTTCCAGTACTTCTCCACAGATTTTTAACTGCAAACATCCAGTGCACTTCCATCTTTAATTATACAACAGACTGCAATGCATGTTACCAACCTAACCATGTACTGCAATTACCCAGTGATGCTGACACACTGTGTTCTTTCAGTTACCCTTTCCACTGAATAATAATGTGAATATTTTTTCAGTGAAGGCTTCTACCATACAAAATTTCCTCCTCTTTACTTTTGAAGTTAAAGGAAGCAATCTGTTGATCCCCTATTCAAAGACACGGCAAAGAAACAACTACAATGAAGCTGAGCTTTGCCGATGCTGAAGTCTGTAGCAAATTCTTATTTAGATTTTCCTTATTAATGGGGCAATTATCTATGCCTGCTAACTTTATTGACAAAAGTTGTTTTTTTCAATACAAATTCAATGCGATTGTTTTTACACAGAAAAAACAAGATAAAGTTCCAAAAGGACGGCTTAGGTTGACTGGGAATCACCACTTATTTGAATGACATCGTTGACTTCAGGGGATCACTTTTGTGAATACGCACCAGAACAAAATAATCCGTGAAGCCGTTAAGACCTCTCAGAGGGCATATTGATTTTGTTCACCAGTTCTATCCCCCAAAACTCCAATCATAATGATTAAATTCACCAATTTTAATCACAGTCTAATCAGCTAGCAGGAAGCTTTGATTTAAGTAATGAGCTTTAATGTTATTTTCGATTTGCATTTTTCTAGAGAAAGGTTGGTTGCCTCTTATTGGTCGGCAGATCTGAAACGTGTTTATTTACAGCTATATTTTATGCTCTTCTGCCAGTCAAGATGGTACACTACGTCTTCATGCCATCATTTCAGCCTAGTGTGCATTTATTTAAATTTAGTAATTGAACATTTTTATGTAAGATAATAATGAATGAAAAATTTATTATTTACTAGATGATACTTAACACTATATGTGTGATCATTGCTGCATTTGAATAGAAATTAGAACTTAAAATGTATGAAATGTAGAAATTGACTTCAGTATTTAAAACCCTTTAAATATGCTTGATACATAAGGGAAAAGCACATTTTCAAACCATATTTTGAACTAAGTGATTTATTAAGTAATGAAAATACTATTTGTAGGTAATGAATTTAGTTGACTATAATTTCCTTTGGAATTTCTGAACAAGAAAAACCTACAGTTTAACTCTTTATGAATAGTTTGGCAAAAAAAAAGGAAGAGCAAACATTCCTGATCTTTAAGTTCCAGATGGTTTCTCAAATTTGCATATGCTGAACAAGTTGAATAAATAAAATGAAAATGTATTCCCTCTCCAGTTTGAAGAGGCCACAGATGTTAAATTTTGTGTTATATTTTCAGCAAATTCTGGTAGCCTGTTACTTCTTCTAGTTCAACAGCTTGAATCTTTAATTTAGGCAGTAAACAGCAAAGTACCACATTTATTTCATTTAAAAGAGTTCAATAAATACATTAACAATATATCATAACTATCATGATTTTGAGTTTAATGTTAAATAGATTTTTTTTGAACCAGAGATGCTTTAGAACCAGAGATGATGTGAAGGTGTTTTTAAATTTTTTTCCTTGCCCCATTTTCATGTGATGCAAGTAGGAGTTGAAAGGGTTATTACGGCCTGATACTTCTAGCTGGCTGTGCTTGGGGAGACCCTAGAGCTAATGCAGAGCTGAAGAGCCACACTGGAGTTTAAATCTGTACAAGTGCATGAAGTCCAGAACTCCACCAGGAGCCAGCTGAGAAAAGAGCATGAGAGAGAGGACCTTATACTGTGATTTTCAGCTCAGGGATTTCTAGTGCCAAAAGTAGTGTCTTCATTATTTACTGAGTCTTCGGGAACTTTTCTTCAGTCCAGTTGCTTTCTGAATTTATGCATTTTTTTAGCACAGGATTCCAGAACTGGTAGAAGCTTATTTGAACCTGACAAGGAATAAGCCTGCTGTGTGATTCTTAAGGATCTGATTCAAGGGAGAGAGATGCAGAGGAGGTTAAAAAATCAAGTGAACCCTCCTCTCCCATCCTGTTTGTGAATATCAAACCCTTGGCGTGTGAGAGGCACACAAGTTTGTCATTCAAGTAATTCCATGGGCTGAAATTTGGCATGAGAATTGTGGTTTGTCAAAACGTATAGTTGAAATCAAAATACACTATGTCCTCACAGATTAAAATGAGCGAAGAGGGAGAAAAGCCCAGAGTAACAGCTTTTTGTCATCCAAATAAGTGATTTGGATGTTTATTATAGTAACAGCTAAGAAGATTTTTATGGACGTGAGCTATGTAAGTAGATGGTACCTTTGTGGGCACCGATTTTTCAGTAAATTTTTAGATACTGGTGGCACTTATGTGACCAAAACCTCATAGAGTGAGATTTGATAATGTTCAGATCCATGTGTTAAAGAAAATGTACTAGAGCTTTTGTGGTATAAAATTGACATAGCCTGAATGACTCAAAATGTTTGCTGTGCCCTTGTTCAAAAGAAAAGACAACTGGTGAAGAAAACTGTTGTAAATCTAAGCATGAAAATGCATAAAAATCTATTTTCTTAATTAACCAAAATGCAAGGGAATTAATTTTTAATTTGTTGTTCATTTTCAACCCAATTTAATTTATGTAATTATTTTCCCATTTGTTCCTAGGAGATTGAAAAGGCCTGGAAAATGGTGGATGCAGCCTATGAAAAGGAACAGAATATGAAGAAAACGATTAATTCACTGCAAGAGGAAATTGCGCGCCAAACTAATTTACTGGAGCGAGGACCTGGAATATCCCCGGGACAGGAGTACAAGTAAGTTTTCCCCGGGTAGAGGGAAAGCCTGATCTGATTTTCTGTCATTCTACACCTTGTTTAGCTGTGTAGACACTACAAAGACACTGGAAAACAGAGAGAGGTTTTTTCTGCCTTTTACTTTTCTAATGAGTGCACATTTATTGGTCTACGTGTTTACATGGTGAGCAAGTACAGAATCAGGCTTGGAGTGAGTTCATTCAGCACTGGATTAAGATGAGAGATCGAATAAAAGTCAATATTATGCACTTTCTCAGTATCTGTCGTATTGGTTTATCTGACTAGCAACATACTCTGTGAGAATAGGATCCTGTCAATATTTTTACATATGATGGAAGCAGGGTCAAGTAGATAAGTCATGGAAGCAGAAAAGTCATGGAAGCAGAAGACTTGATTTATCTTCTGTTCTCAGCTTTGTTATAAGGCATTATCACTGTCTATATTGTTTGTATTTTATATTCATACATTTTCAAAAGTATGGGGTATTTTTACTGAACACTTATGCAGCCACTAGCATAGAGGGACCTAGTCTCAGGTGGAGCCTCTAGCTGCTACAGTGTGCAAGTAATAATGATCCTCACAAGCTCCTGAAAAGCCCTCCAAAAGCTAGTGTTGGTAGTATCAGGTCCTCAGGCTGTGCTTATGCAATAAGATGAAGTGTAAACTCAAAGATGAGATTAAGTATATAGACCCTATGACATATGCACTTCCTATTGACATTACTGAAGGTTGGCCCACCTGGTTCTGGCTTGAAATTTTCACACTGTATAAGATATTTCTTTATAGTATTCATTCAGGATGTGTATGGGACATGCACATCTCCCATTGCACTGTGTATCCAGGCTGCATAAACAAGACTTGTGTCTGTAAGCAAGGCTTTTAGTGTGCTCAGACATTTCCTTTCCGAGGAATGTGCCATCATGTAAACCTCCTGGATGCATGAGAAATCCACTTCTTCACCCTTTGGCCCTGAAATGTTCTTGACCTGTGTAACAGGTTTCTTTCGATCTGAAAGCTTGGTCATTAAGCCCTCCCCTAGTATAGCTCACCCTAAAGGCAGCTCACTGTGGCTGCTTTTTTGCATTTTCCTGCAAGAGCCAGGAGCTGTTTCTTTGCTAACACCTTACTGCTGCAGTTCCCAGCTGCTGCCAGGTTGCTAAGACCTGTCTACTAACAACTTTTTCTTAATGGTCCTTCTGTATTGCCCTCCGGTTCCATGCTTAAATACTCTGTCCCGTAACAAGGCCATGGGACTAGACAACTCTTTTGCAGGTTTTGAGCCCTACAAGGCTGAAAACCTTATGATCTTTTAAAAATATAAGACTGGTTTTTAAGGTTGAGCTTGAACCTACACTACCTGGACTTCCTTTCAGATTGTAAATGTGTCCAAACAGGGAGTTTGTTTTGTTCTTACATTAGATTGACTGTAAGACATAACCCAGATTGGTGCCCAGTCAGCTAAGCTGCAGAGAGACTGGTTACATTTTTGGTCCCAGAGTAATTTTGCAATGGGTGGAGAAGGGAATTTGTTCCCGGTTACACTTTTGGGAAACTGAAGGTTTCTTCAGAACCATGAGGATGTGGTATAACGAGAAAGAGTGGTTTATTGGACTAGGTTAGAAAGCTGCCTATGTTGATGGTGACTACGATGACAGTAGATAGAGCATATAATTCAACTGACCAGCAGAGCGTCAACCCAAAAGGAGCTGAAAATGAAACAAATTACTTCTAAACTCCTGTTTCTCACAGAAGATCTTGCTCTGGCATAAAAGAAAGAAGAGAAAGGGCCTGTGACACTGCTTGACTATTATTTCCTTGCTTTCAGTATCCTGGATTTGTTAAAACGTAAAGAAGAGGTAACAAAGGAGCGAGACCAACTCTTTTCAGAGGTTGTGAAGTTACGCCAAAGTGTAACTCAAGTCACAGAGCAGCAGCAGGATACAGAGAAGGCAAAAAACAAGGCAGATCAATCCATTATGCAGGTCTGTACAGATCACCAGTGGTGATTTTAGGCTTTGTCCTGAACCATTCTCCAATCTTGCAATTGATCTCCATTGACTAGTATGCTACTACCTGTTCTTTCACCTCTCAGACATTTTCAGCAGTGCTCAGGAAGGAGTCTGTTGTAATTTTTAAATTTTTCTCTATTTCTAGGCTATGTCCTTTGCAAAGTGTATTGTCACGTACCAGCTGCTGCCATAGCTTCCCAATACCATGAATGAGGCCAAGGTTCCTTTGCCTGAGTAGTAGTTATATTTCATATCGGAGATGCGGGGTTATTTCTGCATTGTAAATCCTTATGCCTCCAAAGAACCACTTAGAACATAGACTTGGAATGGAGATTCTAGGTCCCTTGCTGTTGGCAGTGATCGTCATATGATGCCATACCATCATTTTTAAGAATGTTTTAAAGTCTGACTTTAAAGCTAATTAGGCCATTTTCTCCCCTGCTGCTTATGGGAAGCTTTTCCAGAACCTCACGTTTCTAATGGTTAGAGACTTCCTACTTTCTTAACACTGATTCCTGCCTACGGTTTTTCAGCTTGAATAATTTTTCACCTCATAGTGTCTGTAGTGAACAGTAATATTTCATCTCAGCTTTAGATTTTTTGTCTCCTCTTTAAGTTAGGTTCGCTGTTTTTCTGACCATCGAATAGACAGTTCTTCTTTATTGGTCAATATGTACAGCTTCCTTTAAATGTGTATAGCAGCTAGAGATACAGAAGACTGAGGACCAATAGGATACCCGCTGAGTGGAGAGAAAGTAGAAATGGATGGAAGATGGGACACAGAACTCTTATACATCAAAATATAAAAAAAATAATGATGAGAAATAAAAGAATTTAAGCCAGAATGTAAATAGGGGCTGGAGCAAGACAAAAGGAGAAAGGAAAAGTAGAAAAGAACACTTAAGCAAAGAACAGAGAAGAGATGGAAGCATCATTTAGCTTAAAGTTTTTTATTAATCACAAATAGGAAAGTAATGATAAGCCCAGGTTTCATGCATAGAACTCATTTCTGTTTCTAAAGCAGGTGGTTGGGAATGTATTACAAGAGAATATAAATCTCTGCTTTTCTGACAGCATTGTGGGCATGGGAGAAAAGAGATAGGATTGAAACTTCCATCTCTCATTGAATCCAAAACTCACTGAATGTTGCCGGCCTTAATGTTCTGATACTCACTTCATCAGCCCTTAAATTTATGGGATTGTTACAGCATTTGTAACCAACTCCCATTCTCCCAGTATGAAATTATTCTCCATTTCAGATTGCTTAAATGACAATGTGTTTATGAAGATCCTATTGAAGACCCTGTCAGTTCTGGTGACTTTGCATCTGTGGGCTCAGAGGGAGAGGAATCTTTAAGCAAAGAACATCTTTGAATTGCTGGTCACTGGCTGAACTAAATATTTCCGTGTGGGTCAACCCCTTGTGTCTCCTCTCTGCTGATTCTACTCCATCACATTTTTGGGGAGCGAGAGGCCAGAAGTTGTAAGACAGTCGACTAAATAGGAGAGAAAGCTCCTTTTTCAAAGTTCCTGCAGAGGAACTTTGAGAGCAGAAAGATTGAGAGCAGTTGTAAAAATGAACACTGGTCTGACATCTCTCTCTTTTCTTTACTATCGTCTGTGTAATAAGTGTTTCTGCTGGTGAGACAGAAAAGTCAAAATAAAAATCCTTGCAATACAATGTGAAGCCCGAATTAGTTTTAATACTTCACTCAGGAAGTACCACTTTACAAGTAATTTACAACGGAAAATACGTTTGTACCACTGCATCTCCAGAGGAATGTTTTTATGTCTGAACGGTACCAGACCCTTCTGTATGTAGTGTGCGGGTGAACCGACTGGTGCTTAACAAATTCTTGTCATCAATAAATCAGTTCCCTCATGCAGGATTTTTTGTTCAGCCACAAGAGAACTTATTTGCTTCTGAGAAGATCTGGCATATTCCTTGTAGTAGTGGGCACAGTAGCTGTTGTTTTCAAAATCAAGCATAGCAGAAGGAGAGGTGAGAGGCCTTGTTGTCCTGAAAAAAAGGCAGCAGAACTTAAACTTTTGTCTTCTCTGTTGTTGTAGCTTCAGCAAGAAATCCAGCTCTGTCAGAATGAGTCATCACGAGAGGCTCGAAAGAAGGAAAAAATGGAGAAGGAGCTGAAAAATATTCTAGCTGAAATGGATAACAAGCAAGATGAGATCAAGAATTTACAGCAACATATACAGAGGAGCAAAGAGGAACAGCTGAAAATGGAACAGCGTCTAAAAGAGCAGAAGGTAGGGTACATGGCACACTATTCATCAGGTCTAAGATTAGGATCAGTTGTCAGAATAAGAAGAAAATGATTTTTCCTGAAGAGAGAGGGAGGGAGATTATTTTAAGTCAATAAATTTTAATAAATATTTATTTTTATAGAAATATTACTTTATTAATACATAAATATGTAAAGCTTGCTGACAGATTTCAGATAGAATTCCTCACAGAAACCAGTAGTGGATTGCAATGATATTGTTAGAGATCATCTTGAAAAGATCACAGCAAAGCAGATTAAGTCTGTGAAGAGCATGGATGATCTAATGATAGTAACAGGAGACTGCCAGTTTGGACTTCTGATGTGTATTGCCAGTTTTGCCACTGATGGACTATAGTGGCATTGGTAAAGTCATTTTACCTTCCACCTCTTCTTTCTTCTCTGTCACAATAATTTTTAAATACCTCTCAAGCCAGTGGAAGTATTCTGTGAAAGAGCAGAGAACTGTCTTCGTAAACCTTTTTGATTGATTTTCCCCACTCTGTTTCTGAAAACTTTATCTGGAAGTGTCCTAACATAGTGTTCTGCAAGCGTTTGAATTTTCAGGTTTTCAGTCCATTTCCCCCGACTTTGAGAAACTCTCAGAGAAGCAATTTCAGTAAATGGCAGGGGAGATCTCATCACTGTAAAACAGTCCTACCTCAAGGGAAACTTCTTTGGGAATTGTGTGTGTCTTGTAAATTTATTACTTTTATGGTATTTTCTTCCTTTCAGGTCTCTGAATTTGTGAAGGTAGAGGTCTGTGACAATTTTTTGTCAACATGGAGTCTTAGTGAAATACTTCACATAAAGAGATACAGAGAAGACTTGGTTATTTCTCTGAATATCACTGATTATATGCAGCTTTTGAGGGCAGCTCTGTGATCTGCTAGGAGAACCACATTGTTTTTAAATAGGGTATCTACAGTTCCTGGTTCTGTTCCATTCTTCCTTGCTCCTTTCTATAGTCCATTTCAACCTTTCTAAGTGCAGGTTTTAGGGACATTCAATTGTCCAAACTATCCTGGAAACCAGTAGTTTGCATAGAGTGCAGTGCCTCGGTTAATTAACCAGACCTTTGCCCTTTCTTTGTTTCCTGTGCTGGCTTGAAGGTGTCTGTGGAGGTCCTGCACTGTCTTTTGCAAAAGGCTGTCCAAAACACAGGCTATCCTACTGTACAAGAGTCAGAGTAGAGATCTGCAAGAGAAGGTGACTCAGCTATTACAATGTCATTGGGTTATTGTTTCCCAACTGAATTGTAGTTGGCTATGATGCCTGCTCTTATTCCACTGAAATTTCTAGTAAAATATTCTTGCTTGCATGACGGTCAAGATGGTTTGATACAGCTACTATAGGCTTCATCCCACCCATGTCTGAGTCTCAGTAAAGAGTTGCCTGAAACACAGTGCTATCCTGACATGTGCAAAGCAAGAAACAGTATTCCTTGTTTTTACATTGTCTTTGCTTCTGAGTGCATTCAGGAGAGGCAGGTTCCACTTCTCTTCCTTTAATGTTTGTTAAGGGCATACTACGTATTGACTTCATCAGTTTATCACACATTGATGCCTGAAGTGAAAAATATGATGATTGCCGTTTCCTCACTGACAGAGTAATATCTGTTAGAGGAAGTCCCATCAAGCAGAAGAAAAAACTGGCAGCTCCAGTATTGAAGTATTTGAATATGTTCTCCATAGAAACCATGAAGCTGCTGTTCTGGGCGTTTGACTGAAGACAAATTAGAGTGGAAAATGGTTGTGTCCTGGTCTCAGCAAACTGTATACCCAGAGAAATATTATCAGCATATTAGTGTAGAATTTGCTTGCTAAGAAACAGAGGTCCTCTGCCCTCTGCTGATTGAAGTAATTTGAATCTCATATTAATTTTCAGTAATTATGTGTAGCAAGTTGTTGTGTTATGTGATGCTTGCCAAATGCCTAACAAGAAGTAAAATATTTATCTACCACTTGCAAAAGAGACCTGCCAAGCTCCTAGAAAAAAATCACACTGGCTGTGTTATTCATAAGAAATTATCATTTCCCCTAGTCAGTATGAACGTGTATCGTATTTCACATTGGTAATTTCATCAGCAATGAAGAGAGGGTTTTAAGCAGACAACAATCTGTAGCAGCTTTTATCTCCTGGGGAGATGGAAGGTTCTGTCTTCAAGTATATGTAGATATTGTAATGAGATTAAAAAGAATTAATAGGATTGTTCTTTAATCTAACAGATCATGAATGAAAGAGCTGGTAAGGAACTTGAGCAATTGCAGATGAGAAATAATAAGCTCATGCAAGAGAATGAGCAACAGAATGTGGTGTTAGAAGAGTTGATGCAGAACATCCAACAGAAGACAACAGAACTGAAAGTAAGTACCAGAAGGGGCATGCGTCCTATCAGCCATATCACTCTGGCAGCAGTCTTACCACTTGGGACATGGATGACCTCAGTTCTTGGACTGGTATTTCCCTATGAGTAGTTTTGGGGGAAATCTGAGGAGTCTTCAATTTGGCTGTCTCTGGATGCCATTCTTTCTGTGGCAGTACCATGGTGCAGTCTCCAGCCTGATCACCTGGCAGTGTAGCACCTGTCCTGTGGGAAGAGCTGTGTTTCAGAAAACACATAAACCAAAATGCTCAACACAGTGTGTTCATAAAGGGTGCATGGTACTTTTGACAAGCATAAGGTCTTTTTATGATTGTGAGATCTTCAGATAAGAGCAACGACTTTCTTACAGTGATTAACATAATCTGAATGTTGCCAAAATTCATTGAACAACGTTAATAAATTATAACGACAGTGTTCTGGATGGCTTCCACTGAAGAGAGTTGCTTCCAACACTAAAATTTTCCCCTCATGGTATCAGTTGGGGAAGTTACACATAAGTAGCCGAGATGGTGTTTACTTTCTGATATAAACGTTTTTTTTTCTGGACTTTACTTTGTTTAACAGTTGTTTTATACCACTCAGAAGCAGGTGAGTTTCAGCTGGAGAAGGATTAATTTGTTCCTGTATGTGCTTTTTAGGGTAGTTTGAGAGCATTTGTGATAAAGGGTAATGTATAAGTGTTAGATGTTATTATTCTACCATATCTTGCATTTTGTATCATCCTATGGGTTAAACCACAAAACATTAGAAAATTCAGGTAGAAAATCATCTTATCAAGGTTTAGTCAAGTATAACCAATTCACCTAAACAAAAAGGTTGTTTGCTGCTAGACAGCCTTTTTTTTTTTTTTAATGGGAATTGTTAGAATGATAAAAACTAACCACTGACAGATTAAAAGCTCAGTTCATAACTAGTATAAAACAGATTATTCTGATTTGGATCCTTAATGGGCTGTATAATAGGAGCTTGTTTTCTGCTGTGTTTTGTTAGGCAGACTGGAAGATATTTTTCTTACCTATTTGAAAAACAAATTACTGTCTTTTATCATTACTTCTAGCAGTACCATCATTGTTCAAAACTTTACAAACATTGTGTTCAAACGTGACTTACATTTGGGGCTCTAGAGTGTCAAAAGGAGGATTTTGATTCTATGATCTTATCCTAACTTCAAAAAGAGTTGATGGAACTTGTAAAGTCATGCACACGGACTTCTGGGAACAAAAAATAGAAGATACTGCCCAGGTAGCAACTAAGCCAATTGCTAAAGCCTCTAAGCGCCCCAGTCATGATCTGAGATGCCCTTTTGGTAGACACTGTGCTTTGCAGTTTCATCCTGCAGTGTGCTGAGTGCCTCCACTGTGGTGTTGGGCAACACCAACTGTGAAAGTGTTCATAAATCTCTCAAAGGTTATTGTCAATAAGAAACGAGGAGATTCACTTCCTCCCAGAGCATACTCACATAGCAGGATTCACCTTATAGGTTCAATATCTGAGGCTGTAAGCAGAACACCAGTCTGCGGTGGCTGTAAAACTTAAGAGTGGTACTGAATTATACAAAAGAGTTATATTTACTTCTTAAAAGGAAAGAGACATATTTATATTGTGGTGATTGGTTGTGTTTCCTGGTAACCAGTTCCTTAATTTCTGTGCAGTGTTTTGATTGATTATTTTCTCCTCTGGTTGTACAGCAAATGAGATGAACTCTACATTTTGCTTTTTCTTTAAAGCCATAGGTTATAAAAGAGATGGGGATAACAAATACCTGCTATTAGGGACATGCAACCAGATCACACTACAGATATCTTTCTCATCACAGTCACGGTCCCTAATACTTCAAAGGAAATTAGAGTTGCCTGTGTTTAATCTGCAGGACTAATTGGGTAGTGCTGTGTGAGGTTTGCAGCTGGGGATTCTTTATTGATCATCTTCAGCCCTAAAGTATAAGATCTGATTATCATTTTTCTTGCCCTAGCTGGCTTTGTTTAAATTATTTTTAATATTGTTCAATTAGCTAATTATCTTCCCTCAGACAACCCACAGCACTTACACCTTTGCTTCCTGAACTTCATGGAATAAGTATGTCCCAAGCACAGAAGCATTTTCCTTCTGTGGATACTTTCTCTCCCCTTTCCTTGTTGCTGTTCTGCAGGCCAGAGATGATGAAGTGACTCAGATGCGCCTTGAAATTTCAAAGCTGAACAAAGCAAGAGATGTTCTCCAGAATAAACTGCATGTTACAGAGGAGCAAAAAGTTGATGCATGTCATGAGAGAAACACCCTAAAAAATCAAATATCTGGACTGGAGAGAGGTAGGTGCCTAACTGATGGATGGGTCTGTCTTCTGATTTGTAATTTTTTCATTCAGGGTGCATTCTCCTGTTGGATCATTCTCCCTTAGTGACTAGTATGAGACTGTATAAATGACAGTTGGATTCTACAGCAGCATTTTAAAAAACTTGTAGGGTTACAGAATTTTCATAATGTAGCATATGCGGGGTGAAAATATGACAGACACAAGTGAACTTTGTGGTGTGCCAATTTGTGCCATGTCATATAGAGAGTCATCTCCAATGCAACTTCATTGCTCCTGCACTGACCTGTGAGAGAGGAGCAATGTCAGAGCTTACTGAAATCAGTCATATTTGGGACACACTTTTTTCGCCTGCTTTGATTCTGTTGAACAGTTACAGCCTGGAAATGAATATGTGCAAGCGAGCTGATAAACTTAGTTCTGGTATGTTCAGGACTTCAGTGGTCAGTGTGGGTACTAGAGCTGCCCGAGTATTGACTTTGACTTGCTAGCAGATCTGGAAAACTTTAAGAGGGAACTTTCAACATTTTTGCCAAATGGAAGTTTTGGAAGAAAATGCCTTGAGTCTAACAAAATATTTTGTTCAACTTTAAAAAATAAGTTTTAGAATATTTTTGAGTATTTAAAACACCTTTCTGGTTTTTTTTAACTTTAAAATGCAAATAGATTTCAAAATAAAATATGCTTTGAAATAAAAATAGATACACTTTCAAAGTGATTTCCAGAAAAAAACAGTTTTATGATTTTTTTTTTCCTGCTAAAATAACATTATGAAATTGGCAAAACATTAGAGTTGATGAGACTTCACTTTTTGGGGCAGAAAAACCCCCTTTGCTAGAAACTTAATCTAGTTCAGGTTGATATATACTGGTGTAAATGCCTCTCGCGTTCTCCCTTGTTTCTAGCTTGTGTCCTGAAGAGCCTGCATGTATGAGATATGAATCCTTCCTTATAACTGTATTTATGGAAAGTTGTGTCTGTTTTTCGTGTATCTCTGTGAGGGTGGAAGAGCTTTCGCACAAGACTTTTGCTAGTACTGCTTAAGGTCGTGCTCTGTATTAGAAAGGAGAGAGGAACTTAGGAAACTCAGATTTGTACTGGAATGCCTGAGAATGGCTACGAATAACATGTCATTTTGCAATATTTGACATATCTTAGCACTCCAATATACTGCATTTCTTGAGTTGCAGTGTTAGTGTAGCCTATTTTAACTAGTTTTAAAACATATTGAAAACATATGTCTCTTCAATTTTTATTATCTTTTTAATAGTATATGTCCAGTGTGAATCTTGACCCATAGTAAGTAGTTTTAACTTCACTGATGCTGGTAGAATCTCACTGCTTCAAAGGAGCACTGAATTTCACATATAGAGATTAGAAGAATTCTGGAAGTCCCTGTTTTTGGAAGTACCTCAGTTTGTAGATGCTGGTATTGAAGCTTCTTAAAAGGCTCTGGTTTTCAGTGTGCTCCATGATTTCTGAAAATACAACTTCTTTGTGATGTCTTGGTTTGAACATCCAAATACAGTAAGTCCTCATGCCATTAATTACTGTGCCTGAGTTCTAAGTTCTTCTAAGTACCCAAATAAGTATTAACATCATTAGCTGATACCTGAGGTTGCAAAACCTGGTCAAAGCTAATTGAAATATTCATGTAATGTCAAGGCTTTTTTAAATGTCTCCTAGGTTGTTTCTGCAGTTTTAACAGCTGTACAATTTAAACCTAGTATTTATTCTCTTTCCTCCTTTTCTCTAGAGTTGGAGGCTGTCAAAAAGCAGGCAGAGATTGACAAGAAAGCTATAGATGAGCTTGTGAGGGAAAGGGATATGCTAAACAAGGTGAGTTCGCATTGGTAATACTGATAGACAAGTCTCATGGCTTGAGAATGCAATGTCTGTAGTCTAAAAACTCACAGTGACACAGAAATGTTGTGGAAGTAACGTTAACTCACTCATTCAGATTTCCTTAAACAGATGCTTACACTGCTTCTTTTCCATGCATTGAAATAGCGTTAGTACCCATAAAGACAGAAAAGATTTCTAAGTTTTAACATATAAACCATCACGGAGTTCAGAAATGCTACACGTGTTCACCTTTATGTGATTTGTTCGCCCATTATTTGATATCCAAAGGGTTCATTACATCTGTGCTTTTAAACTTTGTAGCATATGAAGTTTAATATTAACCTAGGCAAACTAAGTCTTTGCTTATGAACAAATGAAAATGTTGATGCACTACATAGCAGCTTGGCAGGCTGTGTTAATACTAATCCTTGCTTTTAGGTGCATTTCTCATACTGATCATTTTCCATCAGCCCAAGGTTCTTGTACCGCAGGATAGCATCTCATGTTTATGGGCATTCCTGAAGTCTAATCTAGTAAATTCAATGCTAAAAGATGATTTCTGATGTGCTTTACTTCGTGTAGATTCACTGTCTTGTGTCTTGACTCTAGCAGAGGCTTAGATTTGGCAGGTAACAAATACCTGTTTTGTATAGGGAAAGAAATTTCGAAGTGTGACTAGAAAGCTGATTTTATAAAGATGATATCTTGGTATTCTCTGTTTAATCCTTATGCATAAATTTAAACGAAGCTCGATTAATTTACAGTTTGAACTTGTTATTTAAGACACGAGAGGGAAGGGTATTCGGCTTTGCTATTTATTTTACTGGCTATTGGCATGCTTCACAATCTAAATGTCTTAAAGCTGGTAAGATTTTTCCAGTCATTAGTTATATCCACTTGTAAATAATCCTATCTATTTTTTTTGAAATGCAGGCTCTAGTGTTTTAACTTCAAATCAGAAAAAGCACTGTTTAGCAGATCTGTTAGAGATTTTTTTTTTTTTAAGCCATTTTTGAGGCTCAAGCATTTCAACAGAACAATTAGCTAAGGGGTAGTAACATTGGGAAGTCCATAATCTACTTAGACAATGGCATGTTTTTGTCATAGTGGTGGCAGTGTTGTCTTTTAAGATCAAGAGTCATTATTTTGTATTCCCTGTAGAATCTGTTCAAGGCTACCAGTGCCACTCAGAAACAGATAAATTTGGTGAAGCTCCATGCACAGTTGAAGAAGAACTTGGAAGAAGAAATCCAAAATTATAAGAATGAAGCTCAGAAACAAAGGAAGATTATTTGCCAATTGGAGAAGGAGAGAGATTGCTTCATCAGTGAAACCAGTAACCTCAGAGAGAAGGTAGGAATAGCTTTTTGTGGAAGTGATTCTTTCATGTCTTACTCTCAAAACTGTAAAGATGATATATTCATTTCCTAATGTGTCAGTGGGAGGAAGCTTAGATCAGTGATCTTCACACATTTTGCAAAGATTTCTTCTTGTCAGTGCATATTGCCTGCCACTGTTTGAGGTCTCTCTGGGGGAACCTCATCAATGGGTGTGTATTTGATGAGAAACTTGGAGTATAGCCATGTATTTATCTTATTCAGCGATCATTCAGGAAATGAATCTAGGGCTGGAGTTCAAATCAAGGCCTCTGACTTCTTATTTCTGAATCACACAACTGAAATTCTCTAATGCAGTTGGAAATTACTCTTTGATTTTTATGTCTTATCTGAAAAGGACCTTATCTTGCATTCTGCTGTGTCCTTGAATTGAGGCCAGTGAGAGCTGACAGTTCTTGGCAGCTTTGTAAGAGACTTAGCATTTTGAAGGACTACTCCTGATATGTGAAAGCATCAGAACATGTTCAAAGTAGTCTGGAAAACAGAAGTTTTCCAGGAATAGCTGCAGAGAAACACTGCATAAAATTTGTGTTGTCTTCTGCCTATTATTATATACAACTTTATTCCTGAAGGTATATGCAGGAACATGGTTGTAACATCTTCCATTAATTGCTGAAGATCACATTCAAGGGTCCTCCAAGAATCTCACTGATTTACTGGGATTAGGTTTCAAGCTGTTTCAAGTCACTGGTTATTTGCCATCTTTTCACTTTAAAATTATCCTTCCCAACTTCATGTGACAGGGACCTTTTAAATCATTTTTGAATGGTATGTGCTCCCCTGTCTGGAATACCTTTTGTCATTTTGTGGAAGAATATTCCATGAAAGTGAGATTTGTCTTTGTTGCAAAGTCATATTTTGCATCTTTCCCGCATAGTGCATTTCTAACATTAGAGATACGAGTTAAGAACATTGTAAACTAGGGCCAGGGAGTAATTTGTAACACTCAGAACTACAAGGCTCTTGCTTTCAGTTCTGATTAGGGCTGCTTACAATGTTTTGAGGGTGAAAATGACAAATATTTGCTTGTTTACTTTTTCTTTTTTTCCCCTGACACTCTGGGTGCACATTTTATGTCACTTCTTACAAGGCAGAGCCTCAGTAAATGAGTTATGACACTTGAGCTGTTTGTACAATGATGTATGCATCATGATTGCAAGTTTCCTTAGGACTTGCATGGTTCTGTGGTTCACTAAAGGGGCAATTCCTCACTCAGCTTGCAGGTGAAGAGCAGCAGGAGCAGTTTGGAGCATGGGACTACGTGAGAGAATAGTCTTGTCCTTGCAGAGGTTCCCGACATGAAGCTACTCACTGATTTGAAGGATAAGACAGGGCAAAACACAGGGTAGAAGGAGGACATAGGATCAGGGTTATTATATCCACTACGTAACATTTAGATTCACTGTTTGACATATGCAGACTTGAGAAACTGTGGCAAAGCTACAGCAGCCACTTCACAGCTGGTGGGGAATGAGTTGCTGATGGGCAGAAATCACATGGCTAGTCAGTGCTCTTCTGCCACCTTTTACCATCAAGCCGGCTCTAAAGGAGCTTGTTGCACACCTTCTGAATTGTGTAAGAACTGGTAAAGAGCCAAACCCCTCTAAGTCCAAAGGCTTCTTGGAACTCCAGCGAGGCGGAGAGCACCATCCTGGCTCTGAAAGCTGTTTGATTATTTACAGCAGGACAGAATCTATACAGCTGCAGAGTTACTACACAGTAACTGATGAACAGAGTCAGCAAAGTTATATCCACCACAGTAAAAGATTTTAGTGGTGAGAATTCATGCTAGACTTACTCTTCTAATTAGTGGCCTGGCTGACTGCTCATCTGTACCATTTTTAAGCCAGTGTTGCTTGTTGAATAGTCTTACTTCTAGGTTAGCCAGCATAAACACGAAAAAAATCTGGCTTATTGCTCTTTGTTGTATAGTCTGTACAACTAAGCTACAAAGATAGTAGATAGTAGATAGTTAGTAGAAGATTTATGTTTTGAATTGAAATTCTTAGATTGTGAAATCTTAGTTTCCCTGTGGAAGGTTTAGGCTGCTGAAAAGGAAGCAGTGAAGTATACCCTTCAGTCTCCCCTGAAGTGTTCCCTGACTGTGCCTTGTGAGAGGTCACAAAAACAGTCTCTAATATGTTGTCTTTTCAAAAAAAGCCATTTGCAATGTTATGTTTGCAGTTTAACCACATATCCGGGAAAATTAAAAAACATATTTCCTTTTTTAAATTTGCATGATCTTTTGGAAAACCTAGTGCTCAACAGGCATATCACTAACAGCATGGCAGCACTTATCAGAGTGGTTAAATAATGGCGCGCAAATAAGGACCGCACCATTATTGAGATCTAGAGTAGGTTCATGGACTTAAACAGGTAACCAACAGTAGATGACAGTTCACCATACAGATGAAAAAACCTCTGAGGGTGCAGAAGAAAACTATGAATATCTCATACTTCCTACTTAGCTTTGGCCCCTCATTGCCAAATCTGAGAGGTGTAATGTGCTATCAGCTGAATCGGAATTGGGGATGCTCAGCCTCCCACAGGGCCCTGTTGGGAAACATTGCGTGTATCATTTCTGCATTTATAAGGGAGAATTCTTTGGGTTTAATCATTCCTGAAAAAGCAGAGTCGGTATCCAGACTGTGAGCACGACTCAGAAAACTTGGTCCACAAGCTTATTGCACTTACATGGTATCAAAACCATGTAAAAGACCTATAAATGCAGTGACCTACTTTCAAATATTGCTCCAGCCTATGAGAACCATTGCGCAGATAGAAAACATGCCTTATTGATTTCTTCTGTCTGCTATTACTGTTGGCAGGTTGTTTTAACAGAAAAGGAAAAGACAGGAGTAGGCTATAAACTGGGACTGTGTTTTTGTATTGCATTGTAAGCAGATCCTGGGATCCTCTGCAGTCAGCTACAAATGTACTAGAATTGTATTCCTGCTGCTGTAATAAAATTTTCTGTATTTAGCGATCCCCTGTCTTCAAAGTTGTCTGAAGGTACCTGGTAGAATGATTAATTAATTAAGCTCCCTCCCTGTAGTTAGAACTCACAAGCTTTGCTGCTAAGCAAGGGACGACATAGTTGACTGAAAACACTGCAGTTATTGACTATTTGGTGTAAACTTTTTTTTTTTATTCTTCTGCTTTGATATATGAACATAAATCTTAGCTCAAACTGGTACCTTCAATAACAGCATAAGGAGAACTGGTTACGAAATGCACTTGTAAATTGACTTCTCTCCTGGATTTTGTCCATGTGGTTCATCAGCCTTTTCTTTAGTGCTTGATCATTTCCCCAGCTTAAGGGTGGCATTGTTTTCTCCCCCGGGCAGTGAACCTGAAGATTTATGTTCTTGATGTGTGCACTCCTTAGTTCTCTTTTTATTTGTTTAAATTTTTTTTTCTTTATAATGCTGGATTCCATTTGAATACTGCTTGTTTGTGCTCCTCGGTTTTCAACTTTGTATAGCAGGAGGAGGGTTCTTACATTTTAAAAAAACAATTAGGAAGCCCATCGTAATGATTAGCAGCTGTTTGTATTTTTGCTCCTTTAACGTAGTAATTCTTATATATTGTTATGGTGGTAACTGTTTAACAAAGGTGTCTGTAACATTTTGTATTTTCATTTTCTGGTACTGCATGTGATCATCTTCTTTCTACAGTCTGCAATACTCCATTCTCTTTAGGTAATCTTCATATCATTATTTTTAATCCTTCATAGAAGCAACTAATGGTGATGACCTGCTTATTTAGATGAAGTGTAAATTACGTTAACTGACTTTCTTATTATTGTAATTAGATATCAACAGTTTGTGACAATCAGCAGTTTGTTATCATGTTTTCATTAAGGAAAAGTTGTGTTGTTAGGAGATAGGAGTACATGCAGGGCTTCTTGGAAAAACGTAGTTTTATTCATCTTACCGTACAACTGACATCCAAAACAACACACAAAGTCTAGCTGTGCTCTACAAAGAACCTAAGGCTACTCTTGGTGAAAGCTGTTTATGTTAATTATTGAACCTGTTCAGTGGCAGTATATTTATCTAGTTTTTAAATTAAATATGTACACATCTATCTATTAAAACCTAGGTATCAGTTTGAAACAAAATGTTCTCCCACATAAGCAATCCATAAAGGTTAAGCTTGTACTTAGTCTGAAGTGATTTTTAGCGGTAGCTAAAACTTCTTATCACAGGGATTTGAACTGGTCATCTTAGAAGAAAATCACAAACTCTGCCCCATCCTTATAATCTTGTGATGATGATTTAATTGTGTTCACTTCCTTCTTTCCTCCCCAGGTCCTCCAGCACATGAAAGATATTGAAATACGGGAAGTGCAGATCTGTGACTATAAGAAGAAAATAGAAGAGTCTGAAAGTAAATTAAAACAGCAACAAAACAACTGTGAAGCTGTGATAGCAGAGAAGAACCTGTACAGTAAAAATCTCACTGAAGCTAAGGTAGGATATGTTTTTCCTTGTGCTTCTCTCTCTGCTCTTGCTATTTTTTCTGATCTAATTTTAGTTGTTAAAAGGAAGGCTCGCTGGGTAGATGGCAGAAGTGGGTTCTTAATTCCTGTGTGTTTTGGGGAAATTAATGTTTTAGGTCCCTGGCTGTTTGTCTGGAGAGTTTGTATTTGGACTGGAAATAAGAATTCGCAGTCACCACGTGGCAATATCTCTCCTTCAAACCATGCATAAAATTGTGGTATACTGGACCTATGAAATCATAAAACCCTACCAGAGAAGAAACTTTTTGCTTTCCATGCTGGCTCCACTCTGTTCTGTCCCTTTAGGAGTTGTCTGCGTGTACGGGAAATAGGGTATGAGAGGATTGAGATTGCCTCCTTAGCCTTGAATGGGTATGCACATTACTGGGAATCATGATTTAGAAAGCAGAGGGAACACTTTCCCAGCTGAAGTGGAACTTTCTGACAGAACTTAACAATTCCACCTCACTTGTTCCTTTCAGGGACTGTCATTTTCCTCAGATAATTATTCTCTCCATTCATATATCTTCCTGGGGATCTCACTAACAATATTAGAGGAAGAGAACAGATCATTTAAGGATACACTGTGTTATTCTGATGTAAAGATCTAAACTACTGCACAAATCCTGTTGCAATTGGCAGAGATTGGGACCTTGGATAGCTGTGATTTACAGTCTTGGATCATTTCAGAATAATCATTTATGACATAAACATATATAGTAGATTATAAATTTATGCTCTGGTTTGAATAGGTAGGTGTTTTGCTTGAGGAGCAGATGGGAATTAACTGTCCAAGTTCCTATCCGACTGTGTGCTGAATTTGATTAGCAATGAACCATTTTGCCGTTTAGGTGGAACACTTTATTTGACCTTTGTCTGCCTCTCATCAGTGGGGGTGGTGTTGGGATTCTCAGTGCTCCCAAACAATCTTTCCGCAGAAATAAGGGTGCAAAATTGCAGCCCTGGTGGCTTTTGGTTTTTTTTTGTTTTGTTTTGTTTTTGTTTAAACACACCATAAATTTGCTTGCTTATGAAAAGCTGGCAGCTATGTGCTGAGTTACAAAATGAAGCAATGAACTCATCAGCCTTTTCAGGTTTTGAATGTTATATGGTGGTATACACAAAGCTGTTCACTGTTCGAGTTGTTAGAGGCTGGTATTTAGACTGTAATATCTTGCTTGGCTTACCATAAAACTCTTTTAGCAAGTCTTGTGTGAGAAGATAGCTGACCCCAAGAGATCTTCTGGCCAAGGTAATATTATGCATAGCAGTGAAAAAATAGCTGTTCATAGCTCAGTGACAGGTCAAGCAGCCATGAAAAAAAAAAAAAAAGAGTTGTGTTAAAAAATTATGGTAAATTCCTTTGCCTTTTGGGAAGTAAAACAAATTTGCACAAACTTGTTTAGGTAAAGCTAGATGTACGTGGTTTTGGATTGCTTAATGTGGAAGGATCCCTTGTTGCCCACCTTGCTAGTGGTCTCCAGAGTACCATAGTCTTCAGCTCAGTAAAATCTCTTGGAGAGATGCTGGCCATCTGTTAATATGACATAAATATCTGATGCTTTCATCCTTGGGGTTTCTTTTGATGTTAGGAGCTCATTTGTTTAAGCAAGTTGATTAGGAGATCTGTTTCCAAAAATTGTGTGTTCTTACTGTTCTTTGTTAAATACAGGATTAGGCGCGTATTTGGGTATACATCTGAGCATCAGATTTTAAGTCTTTCTCATATTCTACAATATTGAAGAGATTTATAGGCTATTTATCAAGGATAGCTTTTAATATGACTTCTACATTCACAGGAGTGACTGAACATGCAAACCGGTAGGCCTATTGGCATATTGCTACATTTATTTCTGGTTCATTTAGTTTGCTCTATACAGGCCAAATAGGTGTAGAATCTACAGATTTTGTTTTTGCGGGCTGTCAGATGACTAATCTGTGCTTTCTCAGTGCTGTTTGTGAAGACTGCCATAACTCAAGGTCTTTCTTAACTGTGTTAAGTATTTCATGCAAGAAAACATCATTCGTCAATTAATCCACACCTATGGTGGACAGTGCTGGAAGAGCTCTAAGCTACCCTGGTTTCATTCAAAAACAATCTGTTATGATACAAAAGGTTATGATGTCTTCTCTGTGAGGTGGCAGCCTCTGGCAGAGGAGTAATACCTTCTAAAGCTCCTTTCATTAGAGCCAGAAGAGCATGTCTGTCTAATCACTGAATTTATTAGCTCCCATGTCATATCGCGACATGTGCCATTACTGCAATGAGTTGAAACAGTTTCTAAATTTTGTATGGGCAGGCACCTCTGTGCTGTGAGTAGAAGTAGTCCTAGTGACCTGATCTCTCTGCAGTGCTACCAGGCTTTTTGCTCTGAGCTTAAAATTTATGCTAAATATTTTTATACCAGGGACTTCTCAATCTCTGAGAACACTTTTTTCCTCCCTTGCACCTATGTGCAAGCTACCACATAGCAAATGCTTCTCTCCATTTTTGCCTATACTTCCTTGCAGGCATGTAGGTATCTTACTCATGGGTATGTTCAGTTGCACAAAATCAGCCACTCTATAAACATTTGTGCCCAACTGCATACAGCCTTATTGAAAAACACATTACTAGAAGCATGAAGACAGATGAGTAGGATCAGAATCTTACTAATTTGGATTCACTGCTAGTTCTTACCCTGTGTCCAGCACTTTAAATGGTGGCTTATGCTCACAATTGGTGATCATTATTTATGTCAATGTATCTTTTAAAGGCTATTTTAACTGCAGTGTCATGCTAGCATAAACAAAAAAATAGTCATTTAATGAAATTGTTTTGTTCTTTTGGATTAGAAAATAATGTCTTGTGGTACGTAGAACAGATCTCCTCTCAAGCACTGTGGTTACTTTTGCCAACATCAAAATAGCCCGAACTCCCAAGCACAAACTTGCTCTTTTTTGATCCTTCTTTGTGATCACACTTCCGGTCCTATTAGGATGAGATAGCAGAAATGAAGAAGAAACTGAAAACTCTGACGCATCAGGTGGATCTGCTGAAAGAGGAGATGACAGACAAAGAAGCAGCCCATGCGAAAGCACATCTGGAACATCAGCGAACCGAGAACGAGAAGGAATCACTTAAAGTAAGAGCCTTTACATGTACACCTTCTTACAAAGGATGGTTCCCATGTTGCTATCATGTTCCTGGTCTGTGGTAGTTGTTTTGCTGTATTTTAATAAAAAGTGCTGTAGCTGAAGCACAAGACCTCAGTACCCTTTAGAGGTATTAGTTACATAAATCTTCTGTGTATCTGACAAATGTAATGTCTGCTTATCATTATAATCAGAAAGGTACTGGATTGTCTGTTGTAAGCTTTAAATCTCTTGGTGACAGAACAGTTTTACTAAAAAGTTCCATTTTGCTTGCAGAAATGTGGATTTTGGGGATAGCCTGATTCTAGCAAACTTTTTAATATAGACCCTTATAATTCAAGTTTTGTTTTTAAAAACTTTTTTCTCTGCTGTTTTTAAGTGCAAACCCCATTATGTTACACTTCACAATCTTGTATTTCTGTGTCACTAGCAAGCATTAGTCTGCTGGGAGTTAGGCAGAGCCTTTTAGCAGGTCTCTCTACATAGAATGTTATTTTAATATTGTGGTATAAAGCAGCAAGAATCTATTTTAAATCAATGGAAGTCTGAGCTTGATGCTCTGATTCTTCTTCTCAGCACTGGCTGCGGCTCATCCTTAGATAAGCTATTAGATTTGTGGTGATATCTCAAACCAATTTTCTGCATTCTCAAAAGATTTAAGGAGTTAGTGTCCACAGCAGCTTATTTTTTGTCTTCACTAAGCACGAGAAAAAAACCAAAAACAGGAAACAAATGACAACCCTCAAAAACAAAAGTCCCCTTCCACTTTCCACAATGTTTTGTTTTGTCAGTTTATTGCTATGCTGCAATGACTCCTTGAATTTTCAGCCCCTCTCAGCACATTACAGTTATGACAAGATGTCAATAGAGCTTTGTAAAAAGGTGATGGACTTGTGTTCTTATACCTGATCTGTCTCAGAGTTGTTCTATCAGTGATGGAGAAGTCAAACAGCGCCCCATTTCCTGTGTGCAGCTTTCTGCCTTAACTAGTCCCCAGTTCGGTCTCATCACCTTGGAACTGTCTGCCAACCATTTGACAAACAGATGATTGCTACATGGTTTACCCACTCATTTATTCACTAGCAAGTATGTCCATACACTGACATCACATTACTGACTAGCTTCAGGGCATTGTGGTCTTCTATGTGAGTGTCTCTGCTGAATAAAGGAGGAGAGCAGAGGAGAATTCAAAGAGGGAGCTGATTGACACAGGCACAAAAGAACCCAATTATTTGTGTAGCAAGCCAGCTTCAATTTGTCCTGTTTGTGCTGATGTGAAGGAAGCGAGCTGTTCCTGAGAAATAATTTTAAGGAATGCGCTAAAACATGGAGGACTGAGATTCACAGGAATGAGATTATACAAACATTCGATTTATGCTTGCCTCAGCTGGCGTAAAGGTATTAAAAATGTAGAATCATGGTAAATGGAACGGAGGACGCCTGATCCAAGCCCCATTGAAGCCAGCACAATGCCACTTTTTGATCTCAGTTGGCCTTCATACAGGCTTGTGGATCAGGCTGGTTTGATGAAACATCCAAATGTTGAAAAATATGTATCTGAAAGCTATAAGAACTCTGGCCTTTCAGGTTTGAGCTGCTGTCAAATGCTTTTCTATGTTTTTGCAGATGGTCGTGCATATCTTTATTTTTTTTCTTTTCAGCATTTACTAGAAATTTGAATGTAAAACCTCTGACTTGTTGTTGTTTCAGCATTCTGTGTCCAGCCCCAGTTATACTTTTTATAAAATTCGTGTTTTCCTCTGGAACAAATAAAAAATCTCCGCACTTACCGTAATATTTCAGAATCTAAACAAGACTTTGGTCTGCATTTGGTTTGAGATGTTGGCAGGGGTCCCATATAAATTATCCTTTCTTGCTGACTGTTCTTTCACTCTTATATACTCTCTGAACCAACTTCAAATGAGCTGTGCTGATTTACAGCATTTTCAGACCTGACCATTTTTCTGCTTGCACAGTGACTGTGTTTATTCATTTCCTTTTCTCTTACCTAATGTACACAGACCCTCATATTGTACCTTTTAGCATATTTAATCTCACTGAAAGTCCTGTTAGCTTGTGGGGCCTTTGTATGGCTTAAAGTATTTATGTTCTTTACTGTACAAGGCACTTCAGGATTTAGTTTTAACTTAGTGCATTCCAGTGAGGAGATTTGTTTATATGACTGTTTGCTGCCAACATCTAATACCACTTCTTGTTTACAACTCATATCTTTTCTGACATAAGGAGAACATAGAATATTGATATATTAAAAAAATATTATCCAGCAATGCCAAACGCATGAGCAGTTTCACATTTGTAGACAGCTTTTGCAGAGTGTTGATTGCATTTCAATATGAAGTGGCTTACATTTTTATGCAGCTGATGGATTCTGATGAACATCCAACACTGAGTAAGAGAGATATGAGTGTTGCACATATGGGGAAAATGAGAATTTTATTAAAGNAAATAGGAAGTGAACAAGCTATTTTATTATGACGATGGAACTCTTTCTGTCTTAAATCACTGTTTTTTCAGGTGCAGCCTTCATCACAGCCTCATTTTTTCAGCACTGGATGATGCTCTTTCTGAAAAGGCAGCTTAAACATCATCCTTTATAAGGGTCAGAGTCATGGAAAAGTCTTTGAGTCGAGGCTTGAAAGTTTTCATATCTGTGAAAATGGACTCTAGTCGGCTAGTTCCATCTTGGCGCTGACTAATTGCCTAGCAATGATAGAAATTTCTAATAATCCAAGAAGGCCTTATTCATTTTTATCTACGTGCATGACTTGAATTATAGAGTTCATGACAATAGGGTAGAATTATTGGGCAGATTCCAGTGTTTGTGTTAGTGGTGTGCAATCACTGTAACAATGCATTGCTTCTCCTGCACTTATGGACAGCCCCTATTTTCCCAGTCTTGCTCATTTACACATCCACTAAAAAGGTGCTAAAGCTCTTCAGGTTTGCTCTTCCATGCCTGGTTTCCATCTTTTCCATGCATTCTGGCTTTCCCGAGTTGATTTTAACTTGTATTACATAGCATAGACTGTTGCCGTTTCCAGCAAGGTGAGCTATCCTTTCTTACATCGCAGCCTGGCTTTGAATTTACATCTGCTAGATTTTCGTAACATAGCAACTCCATTCAAAAGCTTTTCAAATATGACTTACTTAATTTAAAAAAAAAAATTATGATATGAAGTGCCTCTGAATTACAGTTTGAACCATTGTCATAGATAAAAATCCATCCAAATTTCTGTTGTGTGTAACACAATATTAAAATACTCTTTACAACATTTCTTTACGGGTCTTCATGCTTGCTTGTCTTAGTGATTTGTTCTCAAAAACTAGCAAAATATGTACGTCTCAGGAAACTAAAAGAATGTATGAGATTTTATTGAAGTCCTATTTCTTCATTCCGGCTTTGTGTAATGGGAAGTTGTTACTAAGCACAGATTACCTATGTTCTTTGACTCCATCAGGCTGAACTGTTGACAATGAACGAACAGGCTCTGGAAACCAAAAACTTTATAGAAAATCAGGAAGAAAAAGAGAGAGAACTCCTAAAAATGATTGCTGAAGCTGATGCTGAGAGGCTGAAGCAGAAGAAGGAATTTGACCAGGTAGGAATCTCTAAATTGGCTTTCAAACACACTGCATTCTGTTCTCTCATTTGTCCGGTGTATTGTTAAGATCAAGATCCTCAGCTACTGTAAATGTGGTACTACTAAAGCTGTTATAGTGCCATTGAAACAAAAATATTAAGATACTGAAGAGAATGGAATATGTAGTTTATACTATTCAGGTGACTAAACACTGGGGAAACTATTAGGCCCTTGCCATATTTCTTTCACTAATAGTGGTGAAACTTCTTAATGCACATGATTTTGACTGATGCAAACATAGTCACGGTACTTTGGGATTGTACTGAGAAACTGTAACTGAGATTATTGCTTTGCACTGTGTCCTTAGGTTATCAACGAGAGACGCATCCTAGGGTCCCAGCTTGTTCGGCGCAATGATGAAGTGGCTCTGCTCTATGAAAAGATAAAAATCCTGCAGTCCATCTTAAACAAGGGTGAAACCCAATACAGGCAGAGAATTGAAGACATCCGGCTTCTCAAGCTGGAGATCAAAAAACTTCGACGTGAGAAGGGGATACTCGGCAAGACTGTGGCTAATGTGGAGGAGCTGAGGTAGAAAAACTGATTGAATACATTTCTGTAGTGACTGCATCCATGATTCTGTGTTTGAAACCAAAAAGATGTTTTATGCATGGTAAAGATTTGTATCAACAAACATTATACCTTGGAGAAGGGGATTGTTTGGTTTGACCTCAAATACAGAGTGGATTGAACTCACAAAACAATTTATCAGCAGTGAAGAAAATTAAAATATAAGAAGGAGAAAAGGAGGAAAAAAGACATCTTGGCCAAAGTTGAAATAGTTCCCATATTTCCCCTTTTACTGTGAGTTACTGCCTACAGAATAAACTTGACAGACAGCAGCAGAAAAAGTGTTCATAGTTCAGTGAGCTACTTAGTGGTACCCAAGGCCCAAATTAGTGGAACTGCTTTTTATTAGGCAATCCACAGAGGATGGGGAACATTTGACATATTTATAACAAACCCCTCCATATTTTCAGAGCTCTCTTCTTCCAGATTTATATGCAGACTTACTCTCTGAGAAAGATTTAGTTAAATTTTCATTGAAGGTTGTGTTTCTTTAGAACAGAAGTTTAATAGCCCCAGCCTGATTTATCTCCTCCTTCTCTGGCTTAGCGCTTCCCTTCTTTTTTCTTTTTTTTTTTTAACCCTCCGGTATTTGAGGTGTATTCTTTGCCGATGGGAAACTATTGTCATTTTGTATAGAATCAGTCTTGGTTTGTAAGGAGAGGAAGCCATGTTTTTAGCAGATGACTGTCATGCTAATTCTATGTAGCTACCACTGTTTTGGGCGAGAGATTTAGCTGAACTGTATCAGTATAATTCCATGACTTTCACTGGAGCAAATGAACTTCAATCTGTGGTCAGTCCCATTGACTTCAATGGAATTATGCCAGTTTGATTTGGTGTAACAGAAAAGAGAACTGGGCATAAGACATTAGCAATTGCAGTTTTCATTGACTGACTGCAGACAGGAATAGGATTTGAACTTGCTGCCCAAATGCATTCAGCTGAAAGTCTGTACTGTATTGAAACTCAGTGACAGTATTGAAGTATCTTGTGATGCATGCCATGATAGTACTGTATTGAAACTCAGTGACAGTATTGAAGTATCTTGTGATGCATGCCATGATAGGTGGATCAATTCTTGCTAACTGCAGCAGCAATCACATACTTTAATGAAGTCCAAAACCATCATGAAAACTGCCTGTCGAAAGACTCCATTTATCACTTGTGCTGCTAATTAGCCTTCTTGATTTGCCATTTGGAGATGTGGGTTTTTTCCTCTTCCGTTACCTTGTCCAACCTCACAGTTAAAAAAAAGCCTTTTTCTTTCTAGTGAGCTAAATGCAACTCTGAGCTTAGCAGGAAAATATTCAGTGGGACAGTAGGCATGTGGTGGTCCTCCACCCTCTTTCCCCTTGGAGAACTTACAGGATCCACCCACCAAAGCGATAAGGGTTGGACTGCTGCAAAATGTCCCTTTTTTTTCCTGCCCCTCGACCCCCGCATTCCCACTATAGGACCATAGTTGTCAATGCGTCTTGGGAATGCTCAATTACTTTTAAATTCAGCAACAAATCACTCCTGAAATTCCCAGAGGAGAGGTAGTAAGGGTGAAAGAAATCAAACATGGATTCTCTAAAGAACAGTGTCCATCATACTTAGGTCCTAGAGTGTGTTTTCTTTACTGGATTGTGTGGTCCACATAGATTTCAAACCTTCTTTCAAACGCAGGCTGTCAGAATGAATATGGGGGTAACTGGGTATGAATCCATAGATGATTTGTAGGTTACTCGAGATGAATTAAGTGTCCTTCTGGTCTTAATACACATGTGAAGAAGTGGACAGTGAGATTCAGTAGGCTGTGGCCCAGGGACTGATGAGAAGTCCCTTTTTTCATCCATTCTTACTAAAGTGAGTGAAGACGTCTAACTGTGTTATCTTATGGTTCCACCTGTACAGTGGTATCGGTGTCAATTATGAATCACAAGAGTTACTTTGCCAGTACTGTAGTTCATGGGAGAGTGGTTTGTTATTGCTAATGTTTATTAGTGCCTTGGTCACATTGATGTGGTTTTGATGTGCTTTTTTTTCTTTTTGTTCTATGCTGCTCTTAAGACAGGAGGTTCATCGCATGCAGAAGGAACTATTAAGGGAACAGACTCGGAGCAAAGTTTTGGAAGAAGAACTGGAGAATCCCTTGAATGTTCACAGATGGAGAAAATTAGAGGTGATGTCTCAGCATTTCAAGTTCCCAAAGCCCATATTACCAAATCAGTGACACAGCATAAAGCCTATTTAGTTTACTGTTATGCAAATTATGTGAAGGGGCAGGCAGACTGAAATTTCCATAGTACCAGTGGAATGGTTAACTGCTGAATGGTTTCCTTGCACAATGCAATCAGTGTTATTTTTGTGTCACTTTCTCAATGAAAAATTGCAGAAGGATTTGTAAAGAGCTAGTCAAATGCTAAAGGGAATAAGAATGCACAAGGTGAATTTAGAAGGAGGTAGTTCCTTAACATGGATGGTGAGAAAGATGATGATACAGGAAAGATACAATCCTACTTTCACCAATTAGAGAGATGTATATGGGAAGAAAGCCAGAATTAGAAAGGGTCATGGGACAGGTAGACTGGGAAATCGACAGACATGAGGTTGGAAGGTAAATTACATCTGTGAGAAAAGGTACAGGCCTCCACATAATCAGTGGTGGCCTCCCAGAGATAGCCATTCCAGGTAACGTGAGTTCCACTGTTACGTTAGCAGCAAATCTGAATTTTCACACTGTTGTAACACACAAAACAAAGGGGAAAAATAAAAAATCTATCATTAAGCACAGACCAAATATATGACCATCACTTGGCATCACTGGATATTGTCAGTCAGAACCAGCTGAGATTTCTCTGTTGCATGGATCTCTGATCTGATGCCAGCCTGCGTTGCTCAGCTGCTCGAATAATGAGTGGTAACATGCTAGTCCCCACGGAAGCAGAGCTGAATATTTTGGCTGTGCTTACTAGCATAATGATTAATTTCTGAGCTTTAAGCTGAATGGTGTGCTTACCTTTTCTCATGGAAGAGAGATAAAATGCAGGGTGCTGAACTAGGTTAAAGATGTCTAGGTACAATCTCCAGCAGCACCTTGTAACAAAGGAAAATCAGGCCATTCAAAACATCCAGTGCTGGGAAAATTAAAGTATGAATAGACTGAGAGTGGGAAATGGCGTCTTGCCATTCCAGGTCACTGGTTTGTATTTGGACCACAGAAATGTCAGCAGATGGCAAGATCCATATGAAATAATCCTGATGGGGTTTTGGTTCAATTCCTAATGAACAAACACCCTCATATCACTACACTTGTCACAAAATGGCACTGTGTTTGGGCAGTGCTATAAAAGTAATCAGGGACTGAGTGGCTCATGGGGACTGAACTACTTTTTAGCCTGGTTTCTCAGGAAATGATGTAGTATTGTGAGCACTGCATGCGTATCTGTATTAGTGTCCCAGTTACACTTGAACTGATTAGTCAGTTTAGATAAAATCAGACAAAGGATTAAGAACCATGAGATACAAAGTTCCTTATAAGCTCAAGCAAATACGCACGGAACAAGACTTTACTGGAGTCTTTACTGCAGTGTGAGTTTAATCCTTATTAGCCACCAGAGCCACCACATGAGAGAGGAGAAAGCATGTGGGAGAGAGGTGTTGTGAATCCCGGGTGGCAAAAAGCTTCAGTCAGAGTTTGCTCCTCATTAAAGGATCCAACAAGATACAAAGTGCTGAAAGAGTAAGCTTTGCTGGCTGCTCCTCACAGAGTTATTTGTTTGCTTCTTAGAGCTTCCTCCAGATGCAATCTGTGACAAAAGAATGAAAAGGGAAGGAGAGACATCTACTAGCTTCTGGTCTTAAATCCTACACCTGTTTTGAAATACTATATTGCAGTTACTCTTTCATTTGTTCAAGAGAAAAATCTTCCTCTCCTTAAAACTCAGCTGACACTGTCTGAAGTTCTTAAAACAATGGGAGATACTTCTACTGCTTTTCATATGTCAGTGGGCAGTTTCAGTTTCTGCTAAAAATGACGCACTAACCTCCTTTTCCTTCCCTGCCATGTAGTTCTGCCAGTCTGTGTTGGTTTGAGGGTTAAGCTCTGAAGGACTCCGATTTATATTAATTTTGAGGAGGATTGATGAGGGTAATAGTGTTAAACATGAACATCCTCCAACTTAGCTTCAAGAGGCAGAGATTCCAGTTTCAGGACTGCTTGTATGAATGCAATGTAGAAAAACCCCAATACCCCACCACCTCCCCCCTCCCCCCCTGATTTTATATTTGTCACTTTTGGACACTGAGATATGATGGTTTTCATTTGCAAGCAAGAAACATTAATTTGTCGTAATGTATAATTTTTGAGACTGCTATGCTCTTGTCTAGGCCAGTGACCCAAGTACCTATGAGCTGATTCAGAAAATACAGAGACTACAGAAGCAGCTGATCAGCAAGACAGGTGAAGTGATAGAGAAAGAATTGCTCCTTCAGGTACTGCAGTATCATTATTTTGTTGTATCTTATTAACATATTTGACTTATCCTGTATTGTCTTGTCTGCTCAGACGTGCTTCCTCAATGTTATTTAGATGCATGACTTTGAATTTCTTTTGCATGCCCCTTACATAGCTTTAGATGGCAGCACTGACTCACTGAAAGAGTACAAATAGCATCTCATTAGTTGATTTTTGTATCCTGGTTACTGATACCTGGATAACTCTGGAAAATAAAATTAAAAGTTAGCTTTAGTTTATTCAAGTCATAGATTAGTCTTCAAGTCAGTGTTAGACTTTTGGAAAGGCTTTTTGTCCTTTTAAACATGCCTGTTATAACCAGGACAGGAAAGAAACTCCTTGCTTGATTCCATTTGTGCTTAGCTTGGATTTTGGCAGAAGGAACCCTACAAAGTTTGTGTGATTTAGATATGTTGTTGTCTGGGCCATGTTTGACTTCAAGGTCTTTGTGCTGAACTTTGCCAAAAAGAAATTTTTTTGATAGCTTATCTTTTTTTTACTGTATCAGATGTCCCTTAATCCCAGAGATACCAGCCAGATTTATGTTGTAGAATCAAGGAGCGACTATATTCCTGTAGTGCAAGCACTGCTATCAAATATGACAAAAAAGGACTGTCTGTGGGCTTCAAACGTAGGTGCAAAAACTGGGAAATTTGTCTCCTCCTTTCTGGTGACTGTAGGGATAGCTACAGTTTATCAGCTCTAGGTAGGATTTTAACATCTTGGTCTTAAATACCCTAATAGTCTTGATACCTATGTTGAGTATCACTCATTGGAGAGCAGAATGTAAGGTGAAGTTCCTTTTGTCGTGAGAAGCAACTCAGCAGATGTTATCAAGGCAGTGTTTATCTTTATTGTTTCGTAGGAAAAAATAGATCTGCAATTTCATTTGAAGGTAATGTATGGTGTGTTATGCCTTTGCCTGAAAAAGTGTAATCTTTGTTGCATAGCAGTGAAATGCTGTCAGTGAAATAGTTTGTTAGCTTAAACAAAATGTAGCAAAAATAGCTTCAAATTTGCTGTGCTTTACCCGTGCACAAACCCAATGCTGTGGGATTTTGACATAGTCTCTATTGCGTATCTTGCCTTATCCTTAGTGTTCTCCGATTTAGCTATTATCCTTATTTGGAAGTGAAGAACTGGGATACAGAGGTACTATTGCCTGTCTAAGAAAGTCTTTGAAATAATAGGTATTTGAGCCTACCTTACCATACTAGCCATTGGCACAATCTTTCGATCTATGCAGCAGTCCTTCTGTGGCAACTCTACTTTTTTTTTTTTTTTAATTAACTATTTTCCTAGGTTTAAATCAGAGTTTGCCTATATGAAATTTAATTATTTTGTCTAGAATTGTTAATGAGATACTTTGCATCCTTAATTCAGGCACCAATTTCCTGTGCAACAATGCTGAAACAATGGTCTCCCTCAGTGAGATTAATGATGAAGAAAAGACCAAAGATACCACACTCCACATTCTGTTCAGGGCTTTACCATAAACATTTCTGATCTATTCTCTGGTTTGCCACAGTGTTTTAGAGTTGTCCACAATGACTGAAATAGGGCTCTTTCATAGCAGGGTGCAAATGAGGAGAGCTAAGCAGAGATGGAGGACATCCCCCAGCTCATATCCTGAAAGGGGCTGTATGTCCTGCTGGTCGTTGGCGTAGAGCTCACAAGCTAAGCATATTAGCTGAGCTGCTTCTGCCAAGTGTCTGGATAACCTTGTATGAGTTGTTTTATTGTTCTTTGGACTGGTTTTCCTATATACATGTAACATGGTATAACAATAATATCTGTTCTGTGAAGTGCTTTGATGCTCACTAATAGCTTAGGAAACTGATGCTATCATGTTCCAGACTCTTCTGGTGAAGGAGTGAGCCTGAGGAACACCTCCAGCAGAAGGAAATGAACGGAGAGCAGTAGTGTTCACTCTCCGGAGGAAGCTGAGCTGTATGCATGCACCAGGAGGGTTGCTTCACCAGGCCCCCTTCTGGGCAGTGTATCTGTATTTGTTAGAGAGTCTAGCGTTTGATACAGACTGAAATTTACCGTGGTGAGAAACAGCAGCAGTTTAGCTCCTATTTCTGTAATTTTAAATTTTTATCCCCTCAGTATGATTTGTCTTCCTTAGTGAGTTTGCTGTCTGTCCGATGTAACAGCCAGTGTATAAGGCACTGCTCCTCCATAAGGTCTGATCATTCCTTTTATTTTGTTTTAAATATTTTTTAAAATCCTGGTAAATCCCCTCGTGCTTGAATGCATTCAGCATCTCTTTTTTATTGGTCTCTCCTGAAAGTTAGTTCAGTTCAGTCTGTCTCTGCATATTTGCAGCATCAGGGGAATTGCCGAGGACTTGGCCTCTGCCTAGTTGGCATAACATCCCCTCTATTTTGAGTCAGACTGCAGGAGCTGAGGGATGCAGTCTTCCTAGTTTTCCCCATGTTGTGTTTGCGTGTGCAAGTGACACCTGCTCAGTCCCAGTTGTCCTCATGTAGATCTTCCCCTGTGACAAGGGCATGGCCATTTCATTTATCTCCTTTAAAACAATCTTCATCTCTTACTTGCCATACATAACCGGTTTTATGTGTCTGTGGCCATCATGCTGGCAAATAGGATATTTGTTGAAGGTGAAGCTTGCGTGTGTCTGTGGGTGCATATTATGTAACATAAATTCCCTCACATCAAAGTGTAGTAGAAAAATGGAATGCAAAAAACTATGTGGATTGAATATTGACTGTTAAAAACATCTTTGGAATTTAGAAATAACCCACATCTGGAAATGGTTGAGCCGACTGTCAGCAACCTGCAGTTTGATTTGTAGGGTATTCACCTTGCTGGCTTCTCATGCAGAGCCATAGTGTTTGTATAAGGAAAAAATATTTCCATTTGTATTGTATGCACTGTAGTTCTGTCTTCTGATTTTTACTTTTTTTTTTTTTTTTTTT
>Ga0065711_1029696_pt1 | contig 35168 bp, 17 predicted proteins | sample Hoacrofraction12_FD_59098 | JGI IMG/M metagenome (GOLD analysis project Ga0065711, IMG submission 59098) | Hoatzin crop microbial communities from Cojedes, Venezuela - Epithelial fraction 12 v2 (version 2) | ecosystem: Host-associated > Birds > Digestive system > Esophagus > Crop | place... | reverse complement strand
GACAACTCGAAGAAATCAAAAAAAAAAAAAAAAGAATTGGAAAGGGTAAAAATGATCGCACAACGACGTGGCTGGAGGGAGGTGAGCAGACCTGGGGCAAAATCAGCCACGCACCACAGGACGTCATGGCTCAGAAACAGCTTGTGCAGAAAAGAACTTTGAGATTATGGTGGACCACAAATACAGCGAAATGCCGCTTTGGGACCCACACACAGCACGGGGGAGGCGTTGACGGGCAGCTGCAGCAACCCAGGGGTGGGAGCGACGGTTTAAGGAGCTTTAAACACCGGAGAGTCTCCTCTTGTATCACAACAGCAGAAGACACGTGCATCCAACAACGCAGCCAGAGCCACCGCTAAATTTGACGTGTTCGGTGGCCCTCAAAATCTGTCGTGTCTTTACCTGCGGTGACACAATCTGGCAATTATAAACTGGAATAAAACAGAATAAAGTCATGCAGGGAAAAGCCCAGTCCTGAGTAGTTTCTGTCACCGCTTACTCATGGTTAGAATTTCCAAAGGCCAGAAGTCGTTCAAGAACCGTGTCTATAGTTTATTGCTGTAAACATGGATGGAGAAAAGCAGCTTTCCCGAGTGAACGTGAGGACAGAGGATCAACTTACAACCGAAATAATGCAACGGTTTACAGCGAACTTTGCCGACGACTTGGTAAATAATAGTCCAAAACTTGGGGAATGACTTCAGGTGCCTTGTTCACATGCGTGAAAAGATCATTCAGAACCAAAACATGATTGCCGTTTCTGTCCATAGAAGCCAGAACATCCTCTTTCAGCCAGAAAACACAGGATTGTATCTTAACCTAAAAGCTGACATCTGCAGAGATCGGTTGTTGGCATGGATGTTTTCTGACAGGCTGTAGGAATCCTGGAAATAAGGTGCCTCACGTCCCAGAACCTGTTCACAAGCACAGAAATGAAGACAAAACGGGCCACAACCTGGTGGTGACTGCCCGGTGACTGTGGGAGAGGCCCAGCAGCAGAACGATTCACTGCACGGAACTAAAGAGAGCACAAACGCGTAGGCACACGATATAGCCTATATATGCAACTTTCAGAGCTAACCCCTTTCAATTAAACCACGCAGATACTAAAAGAACATTATATCCATAGTCCTTGAGGCAAATGAGAACGAAGAGCTCCGATTCACAAAAGTTCCGTGACAAAAGGTGGGTGTCTCTTTGGTGCCCAGGATGCCTTCGCTAAGCCGCACCTCTTCGTACTTGTCTAACTGAAAAACCTTGACCTCGCGTGACCTTCAAACTCTTCCTAGAAATGCCCTGTTTGAGTAAAATGCCAAAGGGTTGCAGAAGGGTGTTTGTACAGTTGCAGTCAATAGAATGCGTTCATTCTAGAAAAAGAATTTTTTTAAATTAACTACTTGGTTGCAACTTAACTATTGCAAGAGAAAACTCATCAAGAATCTATTAGGCTTCGGCTCTGCTTCCCCCCCACACACATACAATTAACAAAGAAGCTAAAAATAAAAGCTTGATTCTTTTGCTCCAGACCCAGGACAATCTTGCTGGAGTCACGATGCAGCTTTTCAGTAAACTGCTCGAGGGAAAACAACATCCAGCCCCAATTCCTCACAGATTGAAGCAGCGGCAGAAATATTTTTCAGCCCGTTTCCTGCATCCCCTAGGCTAGGCATAAACTGCAACGCAATTCCAGTTCACTTTTCCAGCTACTATTTCCTGCTGAAACGGTTTTAAAAGGCAGCAGAGACTCCGCGCGGCAGCGGGGGTGCCTTAGCAAACCTCCGCACACAATTTTTGTATCGAAAGTTTACTTCGTTCAAGCCAGCAGTAGATCCAGGGAGATTTAAAAAAGAAATCCAAGCGTGTCCCGGACCCGGACAGCACTAATCCTTGTCCTCACGCGTCCCGCTGTGGGCCAGGACGCAAGGCCAGCGGCCATCGCGGCTGTCTGGTGGGCAGCCCTGGCGCGGGCAGCACCCGGCAGGAGCTGCTGCCCATGAATCAACCCCAAACTGCACAATTTAACTCAATGTATGAGTCCTTACAACCCCAGGTACACGCTATAGTAGAAAGCTCTATCTAGTGCAAGCGTTAAAGTAGTCCCTGAGGTTTAGAAACCAAGGCTGACAGAGCGTCGCAGATACTTTAAGGAAATCGGCTTTTCTGGGATACCGATTTTTTTAAGCATCAAGAACAGAATTAAGGGCTGACTTTTACCTTGTATTCTGAAAAGTGAACTCATTGCATTGTCTACTTCTATCCTGGTCCCACGTCACAGGTTTTTTAATAGGAAATACACCCACCGACGCTGCAAAGCACCTGTTGCCTGGTTTTCTGGGGTTTAACCGCGCCTTCCTTCGCAAACGCGAGCAGAGATCCTGCCCGAGCAGCCGATACAGCGACGTGCTCCGGGGAGCGCGCCCTCACAGAACTTACGGCGCCCACAAGACACAGGCCACGAGGAGAGATCCAGTGCCACAGCTCCAGGCGGGCGGAGAAGCGGGCGGCTGTGCACGGCGAGGGGGCGATGCCTCTGACAGAACGCGGCTGCACTGCCGCAGAAAGGCAGCATCGCCTCGTTTGCTTTGCCTTGTTTGTTTTTTTTAAATTCACGTTTTTGAAAAAGGGGAGAATCTTCTCTGATTTAATAAATGCAATCTTTAAATGCAGGCACATACTTAGTATTAAGAGGCTATGTGATGTTAAAGCTTGACTTCAATTTTTACTAGCCATTGCAAAAAAAAAAAAAAAGAAAAGTGCAGCTACGTAACTTGATCCGCACCTCAAAGTTCTGCAAGTCTTTACCACAGTGGCACTAGTGCTGCCGAAACAAACATATCGAAAGGTCACAGGTGCTTAAAGAACAAGTTTATTGACAATATCTTCACAAATAAACAGTCTAAAGAAAATTTCAGAAATCTCTAAACTTAGAAATTTTAAAATTTTGTTCTCATTGGCAAAATATTAAAAAAAAAAAACAACAAAGAGAAGTATAAGATGTCACTATATTTTTACTTTCCCGATTTCAACATTTTGGTTCAATCCTTTAATTTTGTAACACACATCCAACCCTTAAGCACAATGAAAATGAGTCGAAGTATAATTTTCCTTCTGCAAGGGGATCTCAATTAATGGGATTTTTTTTTTTTTTTGGCAAGCATCTCCCTGAATCCTGTCTGCTTAGAACTTGATAGGTAATGTCAGCAAGAAATAACTTTATAAATATTCCAACCGAGCCAAATTATTCCAGTATTAATCAAAACCTAGATTTCCCCGAAATGACAGAAAGCATACCGTGTAGTACAAGAAACTATCAGCATGCACTTTAGAGGTCATTTTTGTACTTCAGGTACGTGAACTTAAAACCGAAGAGGGACAATTCTGATAAAAATGTACTCAGGTATTTCATAACATTAATATTTATTGCTTTATATGAATACTGTATTGAAAGCCCAAGCATTCAGTTTACACACAGAAATTATACAATTATATACCGTTTCACAATGGCAGTGAGCACTCATTACAATCTACAAAAATCTACTTTACAGAAATTTAAAAATTCTAAATATCAAAAAGGTACAGTTGAAGAAACAGGTATAAATTTGGCAGCCAGTAATTGTGACTGGGAGGTTGCAGCTTGCATGTCTTTAAATATGGGAACTGGAAAATATTGAGAGTTTCAAGCAGTAGTTTGTGCTTTGAGCTGGTTTGAAAAAAAAAAAAAACAAACCATAACACTGGCTGTCAAAGTAGCATGTTCAAAAATATTTAGTTCACTTTCAAAATGTTATACAAATCATGGTGACTTCTATGCACTCCTAAACCTCATAGTCGTTTAGCTCAGGTACGTAACTACGGTCATATATTATTAATTCTTCCAATACAGTGGTGTGATCATACCGATGCCACCTGCATACCTTAGAGTAACTTTGAGACTTCTCTACAATATTCACAATGCTCCAAGAAGCGCTCAAAAAGGCAAGTACCTGTTCGTTTCTTCCGAGATATTTTCTTACCATATTTTCAAACATTTCTTCTAGAAAAGTTTAAGCTAATGTTTTGATTACAACGTTCTCAACATAAAGCACATTTTCTCATAAATAAATGAAATCCTTTCACTCAGGCACCTCAGAAGTATACAAAAATGTTGTAATCCGAACAGTTCTCTTGGAATGTGTTTACTCTGGTGTTTTCAACAATATTAATACTTCCAGGGTTTCATATGGGCCAGATTTCATTTGTTTTGTTTTCCAGAGGCAAAACAAAGTGCCTTGAGAGGTGAACTCGGTCTTTCCCTATAGAAAAAGTATTTGCTGTATTTACCTTTTATAGAAACAGAAAAATATACCATTTCCCCCTTAGAACAGTGAGGGTACATGTAGGTGTGCATGCGTGCGTATGTGTGTGAAATGTAACACATTTTAAACACACAACATAAGGTTTCATAGTGTGTGTTCAAATAAAAATCTGGAAACCAGCATGAAACCCCATATTTCACATGTCAAATGTTGAAACTGTAACCAAAATATGAAGTAACTGCTATAGCTGTCAGAAAAAGACAAGACAAAAAGCTTGCTTGCTTACATACAACTAGGTGTGGTAATCTCCAAAAAAGTTGTCAAAATTATAATTACCTTCCAGTTTAAAAACTTTTATTCTAAATAAAAAAAACTATACACAAACCACTGATTTGACCAAACGAAAGTTCAGCGGTAAGCAGGACCTGAAGGAGCTGGTATTCACAGTTCTTATCATGTACAACTCTTTCAAGGTTCAATCCATGGAGAAGTTTATTTTACAACCTGCTTCTTTTTGTAAAACTAAAGGTCCACTTTATTACATAAAATTATTTATACAGTGTAAAACCGGAGCCTTATGGAAAATACTGCATCTACGTTTATTTAAATTAGTCTTGCTCCATAGGTTCATCTGCAACTTCCGTGGCTTCATCGCTGTTTTCCATAGGGGTCTCTGATGAAGTTTCTGGAGTTTCACTAGCACAGGACCCTAACTCTTCAGTTTCACTGCAGTCAGCTCCACTACTGGCAGATCCGCTAGTTTCACCGTCATCTGAGTGCAAATCCTTCTCTGCCGGGGACTGGTCCGACTCCTCCATTTGATTGTTCTCCTCAGAGGTCTCTTCATTCACAGTTGAGGACTCAGCGTCTTTTTCTTGATCTTTTCTGTCTGGACCAACGTTTCTGGGAGACATGAAGGACTCTAGAAACGGTGAGAGTACAGCATTACTAAGGTATTTTTAAACACATCTTAATCCTGCTGCTTTCCATTCCCACCTATGCTGAGCAACGCTTCCACGATGCAGCCAACGATGGGAAAAAACGACAACCCGTGATTTTATTAGAAGATGTAAAGTATTAGCCATCTTCACCAGGATAGCCAAATTGTCCTAATATGCCATAAAACAAAGTCCCATTTTTTTATTAAATATGCAGCTTCACTTAATTAAGCTTCAGTGGACGGAGACACTGTCTAAACAAGTAACTTTTTCTTGCTTTCCCACATTCTTTCATGTGTCTTCTGAAGCTGTCTTTTGGAAATGTTGAAAACATTACTGTTTCAACCGTACATCCGTCATGATCTAGGGGAACGTTTTACAAACACATGAGTCACAAAAACTAAATATTAAAAGGAAACTTCAGAGAATACATACAAAATAGACCAGTTTCTTAACTTCCGCTATCTTTTTTAATTAGGTGCAGGGCCTGCCGCAGAATGAGGTAGTTTTCACTGTTCTAATAGGACCTGGAGAGACTGTTGCTCAGCCTCCTTGGTGAAAGAGTGTAACTTTATATCCATACTGCAGTAATTTATTATTAATAAAGACAGTCAAACGTAGATATGACCCATCCCCCTTCTAAAGAAGGCATGAGATGACACCCTAAAGCAGGGATTCCCAAATTCTCGGTGCGTCATTACCACCCTCGTGTAATTTACTGCTTGAGAAGATTAAGTACTATTTTGACATGTAGGACAAAGAAAAAAAGAAGAAAAAAAATCAGAATTGGTAAGTTATGTGACACTGAAGTATGAACAAGCAGTTCATCTTTATGCACAACTGGAGACATTCAGCAATGCCAACAGCAGGGGCCTCCGCAAAGAAAATCCCAACTCCTTGGAAAACGCATAAAGCGAAGACAATGAAGGAAATCTGTAATACCTTCCTCCTCTTCCTCTGTACAGTGCTGTCTGGCAGAAGTAGCTTCTTTTTCTTTATCCTGAGATGTAGAGGATGTTTCTGTCTCTTCCCCCGCGCCTAAAGAAACTTCACTGGAGGCAGTTTGGTTAGGTACATCTCTGGCTTCTCCTTCCTTGTCAAATTTAAGTCTTTTTACCTCATGTCCTTCTGCTTCTGCAGGATCATCTTCAGAGTGCTTATTTTTTACTGGGCTGCTCTGAGCACCTTCCGATTCAGATGCTGGTGATTCACTATAAACAACAAAAGCAGCTGCAGTTTTTACTGAAGAAAAACATTCTCTATCTTGTCATACTTTAAAAAAACAAGCAGCAGCTATTTCAAGTTCAACACTCTACAGAAGATAACAACAGAGCTCACTTCACTTACTGCATAACAAAACCTCAAAGCCATCACTCCTCCTTCATCTGATTGTCGATGAAAATGCAAAGTGATCAGGCTACTCCGGAGGGTCCGGATTACAGACAATTCCTACTGTCAGAATCAGTGGCAAACACTTATGAAATGTCATTATCTGACACCAACAGGGTAACTGTGAATCTCTGCACTCTATTATTCACTCTTCTGTTTTACTATAAATCTCATACACTTACGAGATGTGCTACAGCAACTGTGGAAACCTGAGCTAACGGTCATCTGGACAGCCCGAACAGCAGTTAAGTACACATGAAATCCTGCTGCAGATATTCATATGTTAAGACTTAATTATGGACACCTTAGATGGCCATTCTTTTTTAAAATATTTTTAAAATGTAGATGAAAAACCCTGATAATAATAAAAACTCAAAATACATTACTCCACACAAACCTGTTTCTCTTATCTTCTGTTTGCTGCAAGCTTGATTCTTTATGTTCCGTGCTGTCTGGCAAACCGTTTGTTGTCATAGGAGCTGACAAAGAAACCTTCGGTCGATTTACTGGTCTGGGAGTTCCAGGACCATTTACATTAGACCTTTAAAAATAGTAATAAAAAAGTTAAGACATCCTTTTAGTAAAGTAATTTGTTCCTAATAGGCAGAAAGCAGCTATAACCTTGTTTTAAAAGAACACCAAAACAAAACAAAAAAATCAGATACTTTGCTGTTTTCTGTTGAATAAAAAAATTCCTTGCCTACAACACATAAAACATCATAAAAATTTTAAAATAACAAAAAGCCCTCCCTCCTTCCCCCAGTATTCAATGTCACACCCTATTTTTGAGGCTACCTATTTGGGATCAGAACAGGTAACGATAAGGGACCTGAACCAGCTATTTCCTGAACTACCTTGCTTTTATCCAGGAAAAGGTAACTCCCGAAACGGAACTGACCTGTCAGAGTACCCTGGTGAATTTCCTGGGAACATAACACCATTCATCCGATTTAAGCTATTGGAATTACTTTTCCTAATAAAAAAGAAAAAAGAATTAGAAAGTTATGCATAAAGGAACGTTAAATTACTTTAAGCTTGTTCGCACAGAATTGCACCCCCCCTCTCCCGCCCCAACTTAAATAGCCCCCCACTGTCAGCCCTCATGGGGTTCTCTACCTGGGAAAACAGGCTAGGATATGAATTTACAGCACAGCTGTCATCGAGGGGCATCCACTTTTTCCACCACCAGCTATGGTATAAAATAACAGCTTCGTGTTCAGGGATAATACTGACCTGTGCCATATATGCAACTACAAAGCTGTTTGTTCACTTCCAAATTCCTACACCTAACACTTGCAGACCACTATCACTACTGTTGACTTAACTACTGATAACAAGAACCAAACTCTGTGTCTGTCTTTTCGACACAGCTACCGCCAGCAAGAGAAATATTAGACACGCATGCACACATTCTCCCCTCAAGCTTAAAGTTTCAAGAAAAAGATGATGATACTCACTCTGAAGATGGATATACACAGCTGACAACCATGACATTCTGTAATACACAAACAGCATATGAAGAGTTCAGAAACAGAAACTTCAGCTCCTTACAACACCGCAAAACTTAGAGGGTTACAGGGTTTTGGTCCTAGCTGTTGAAGTGTCTCTACAGAAAATTAGGTTGAAAGCTACCAACAGATGACAGATATGTAAAAAGCATCTCTGCTCTCTCTCTGCAAGGTCAGGCCATAATTACACTAAAAGCCAGTATTGTCGTAACTGGGTTACCATCAAAGCGAGAGCAGCACATTGAACCTCAGGCCCAAGTGTCTGTAATCTGGAAAGCAAAGTATTCTGAAATGCTGGAAAACTTCCAAATTGCTGGAGAAGTGCTCTATTCGTACGTGGGTCCTGCATTCCAAAGTGTGCAAGCACTATTAGCTATTTTTGGTACAGCCACATGTCGAATGTTACACTGCTTTGGCCCTGTACAAAGGGCAGAAATAACGATTAATTCGGTATGTTTTGCTTAGCCACCTCTCCCTCTTGAATGGCACTGCAAACTAAATAAATTTTAACATCCAGAAACCTAGCTTAAAAATTAGGGAAGTTTCTCTCTTCAAATCAATACTTAAATTATACAGAGGGGCTTTTTCCACGATGAACTTTAATGAGGGTTCTCCATAAAACCTGAGGTCTCGTTTCACAGATCTTGTCGTTAGCTAAGAAACTGCTTTGTGAAATCCCTGTCTCATCATTTATTCCTCACCATCTCCTTCCTATCTTAAGTTGCAAGAATACACCTGACTGTATCCACCGTAACCGTGAAAACAACTCCACTTAAAAGTTAACCCTTCTTCAATAGAGTAGTTTAAGTAGGAACCTCAAGCTAATTTTGCCATCAAGAAAATCACATGTGGGACTGCATCCTGAAAGGCTGTTACCTACTTTGGAAAGATCCCACATTATGACATAAGCTATAAAATATCATTAAACGACATCGGTACACTTTTATGAAGGCACAGTCCTCTACATGAGAGGATTTAAATAGTGGAACAAGACACTGGAGGGAGGGGCCTCCCTTCACCTACTGGATCTAATCGGAACCCAAATATAGAAGGAAATGCCTAATCAAAATATTCACAGTATTTCAGTTGATTATTTCTAGCTAAGACTCACTATAAAAAGGGACATTACACCCTCCACAAACTACAGTTTGAGTACCACACAGTAACTAGGAAACAGTTACAGCCCTAAGATTTATTTTTTATGTATTCAATCAGTTATTTTAAAACTGCTTCTTGATGTTAAAAGGTACAAACTCAAACGCTTAAGAGAAGCTACTAGCTATACTATGGCTATGAGCTGTAATGAAACCAATGGAACTCTGGGAGTAATTCAGAAGTTACTTATGTGGTAGTCGTGAGTGTTTAGCCGTGTTCTCTCTCAAAAAAATACATACCTTTTCCACACCTCTTAGAAATTTGTCTGTTCCTGTGTAATTCCTCCTAGGATCTGTCAGCAACTCACAGAGTCGCTGAATAGTGAAGGGGATGCTGCAATGAAATAAATTTATAACACTTTAATTTTATTTTAATGAATGTCACTGCTTGGAAGCAACAATGTTCTTGCTTTTCCCTCCCCTTACTGTGAAGGCAGAAAGCAAACAGTACTAAAATTTGTTATCATTAGCAATACAGGGTAGTAACTCAAGGCCCTCTTTGTCCCCATCTCATACAGTGAGGTAACAAAACACTGTCTTTTGTGCTCACCACCACAAAACTCTTAAGCAGAATCCTAAATACATCATCCCACAAAACTCAATTTATTAAAAAAATGAAATCAGATCATCAACAGTAAAATAGTTCAAGACTGTATTTTATTATTCAAATCTATAAAACAGAAATAGTAAGTGATTCAAAACAAATTTGAGTCATATACACTAGAGCTAAAAAATTCTCAACTTGTAGTTTATTTCATGTTTTACAAAATACATTTACAGGAACAGCATTAAATGTTGGGATTAGCAGAACCATTATACTTTAGCTGTTACAAATACTCTATTTCGCCACAACTGGACAGTATAATTCTCTACCAAAGAACAGCTCAGTAAAAATAATTAAACTCAGATGAAGATACATAAATCCATAAGCATCACATTCACACATTCTGTTTTCTGACAATTCTGCACTCAATTTCATCCCTACTTAAATAAGAAACCGACCTTTCAGACCAGCAATACTTTACATACATTTACCAGTTACCTGAGACGACATACACTTTCACTGCAAATTCAGTGTCACATTTTAACAAACTTCTGTGACTTTTGACAAAATAGTAAAATACTTTAAGTTATTTCAATAAAAAAATAAAGAATCGTGAATTTTACAGTTAACTATTTAAAGTTCAAGCCATAAACATTTCAAAAATTCATCTAAGAAGAATATTTGATACAATATTTAAGAACCATTTCTTGATTGGGAATACGACCGATACACCAAATCCAGAGCAGTTATCAATACAGATTTACATACATGTGTGTACAGATATCCCTATACTGTAATTTTTTAAAAAATTCAACTTTTATTATTTTCTGAGGACCTCAGTACAGAGAATCTTAAGCCTATTTCATTAGCTAACACAGTATGCATCTCCAGCTTAGTTCAGTGGCTAAAGAGCCACATCTTAAAGACGCACACATCCACCACCAGTTCAGTGCAAACAGGTCAGCATACCTACGACTCATCAGACTACATGACACTTTAACTAAAAGCAAGCAGGAATCAGAAAGAGAGTGACCATGTATCAACAGTTTAAAGATGTTTTTCAGAGCTGTCTGTGTTATCATGTTACAGAGGAAGTTCTAATCCTCAACTGGAGAACAGTAAGGAGGCAAGCTACAGTGCAACCCCCCTTAGCTCTAGTTCCAACACAGCTACCTGAAAACACACAGGTTTATCACATCTACCCTGCTAGTTATTGCCTTCCCTTGCTACTCACCCTGAACTACACCATACCAACTTATCTTTACTGGACTTCTAGGAATAGAAAGATGGTGAAGTTAATCTCCATACATCAGCTGCAGAGAGTTAGAATACAGCTGATGAAGCATTAAATATATTAAATACTTGCAAAAAAGTAATGCTATGAGACAACACTATGTCTAAAACATTTGTTTTGACATGTTATTGCTTAAAATAAGTAAAATAGCAGAAACTGGGTGTTCTGGCACACAAGCAAAATACATCTCACCTCCCTGTTTTGACCCAGAACTCTCTCCTCCCTCATCCCCACAGGTTGGCAAGTACAAACCAGGAACAAATGTTCCCTTTAATTCAGTTTATTACCTTGTCATGGCTCTTACGCTTGACAATGGCTCTGTCATTAATTTCCCTAAAGCTTCCTTAGTAGCAATCAAATAGTGCTGCTGTTCAGCAACTTTTGGTCAACACTAATCTTTCTGACACCTAAATTCTTCACGACATTCAGCTTCTGTGTAGTGCCCTCTTTTAACGAAATCCCCACCTCTAACTCAGTCACAAACAATTTACTTGATCTGTTAACTTTTCCACATAGGTACAGCACTAATTGCATCTATTGGTTCTCACTGATGGCCATTTTGGTTTTGGGTTGAAAAGCCCGTAATTAAAAAGACTTTCTAATTTCTTAAATAGAATAGACTGTCCATTCAAAAATCAATTTATTTCACAGAAACAAAAATACACAGAGTTTTACATTATTTTTCATCAGCCAAATCCGCAAGACATCCTGGAGGATCATTGCCTGGCTGATTTGTATTTAGCTGTACCTAACTGGACACCTCAAGTATTAAGGCATGAAGTATTTTGTGAACCTCCACACAGTTCTGACTACTTGCGGAATACGCATACTCAAGAAAGTACGCAGCCTACAACTAACTGCAGAAGTAAAAGTTGCCTGCCGATTTTACTCTCGGCTATAAAAGGTTTAAGGAAAAGCCAAAACCAGATCTCTCCCTCCAAAATTTTCCATAGTAAACTGAACTTCGTTTACTGAGCAGCAGATGGCACCACGCGTCGCACTATCACCTCCCGTCCATGTAATTTGTTCAACATTTCAAATGGTTTTAGCTGGGAAAACCCTAAGTTAACTTCACCTCGTGAATTCTTTTTTGTAAAACTGTTATTTTAAAATAGTTTAACGACATGATTTTGAAACAGAAGTAATTGAAATTGGTGTAAATCTATACATGAACACCAAAGTTCACGAGCAGTATGAAAACTGATCTTACACGCTTAGAACTTTAATTAGTTCAGTGCATGAACAGCCCTGATCTGCCTTCTTAAAGTAACCACTTAGAACGCCATACGAAAACACTCAAAACTGCACTTCCTAGCGCTACAGTTCAGAACGAACTACACACCAAAAATTCATCGTATGGACAGGATTCAAGAGGTATTTAGGGAAACTACTTAACCATAGTAAATTGTAGCCAAAAATAGACATGTATGAGAATTTTTTATTATGTCTATTCTATTAAAGCTGTAAAGACTCCTCTGTCATCTGAGATCCCCAGTAGCTTATCTTGGAACTTTCTGCTTCACTAGCAAAGGATAAAGAAAATGGCAAGTCTTAAGAACTTCCTACTCCAAAGCAATTCTAAAGTATAGCATGAGAATCTGGCTCTGTAAGCATATTACACAATGTCAAGCAGGATACAGTTAGGTCAGAACAGCCACTCTGAGCTTTCTTTAAAAGATGTTTCATCTAGAAAGACCCCAAAACTGGGGTCATTCTTAATTCGTTACTACTTTTGACTTTAAAAAGTTTTAAAAATTGAGCTACATTTAATGAACTCTTTCCCTCACTCTTTTAAACAAACATCAAAAAACACATCCTAATAATAAGGTCACATCAAGTAGCTTCCTTCTCCACTACGGTACTCCAAAATGACATCCACAGCTCTAAGCAAAAAGCCTCAACATACCCAATCGCACAAACCAACACCTGCTTTTTGGACACATGTCCATGTGATTCAGCTTCCACAATCACCTCCTCACTGTAGGAGTTGTAGGATTTAGTAAATGAGCTATTCTACAAGCCTAGATTCTGAAACATCCCGATGCAGTATTTTCTGTAAGGTAACTAATGTACGCAGCTTGCTTCCTCAAAGACTGGGTGGTTCACTCCAGAGTATGAGGAAGTGGAGCACTGTCACGCGTTACAGCAATAGATCAAAGTAGTACGGCCACAGAGTAAGCACCAGACTTGGTCACTCGAAGGTTTGTTTAGTACACTTTGGAACAACGCAAGATAACAGCAGCCCATTCATTAGCCGTCTCCATGTGAGAACATTACAAATTTTGTGGGCAGTGAAGCATTACCAAAAGCTGGGGGAGGCGGGAGAGAGGCAGACTCGGGCATAAAGGATAGGTTTGTTTTTAAATTCCTTCAGTGAAGCAGCCCAGTATAAATATCGGGTAGCTGAGAACAAGCTGAATTTCACATTCTTAGAAATATCTTACACAAGAGCAATTTGACCGGGTAGCGGGTGGAGATGAGATCCGACTTGTAAGAGACACTTCAATTACAAATAAATTAAGTAGTATCGAATAATGACAGTAAAAATTATTAACCTAGCATCAAAATATGATATTAAGGACACAGTAGTCATACCTCCAAACCTGAAATCTCAGGGTAACAGGGAGGCAAGCTTTGTAGTATGCCCATTTACTGCCAAGCTGAGAAAAACGCTGCAAAAGTCTCTCTTAAGCAAGCAGTGAGACCCACAAGCAGGATGACTCAGTTTATGGTATGTAACCCAGTTTAGAAACAAGAAAAATACTACACAAGCAATTAAAAAGATACACCATATAAAGGACAAAAAAACAAAAATTAGGAGCTTTATTTTAAAGGAAACAAAACTTCCATAATTACAAAACCAGCCAAGGGTATACACTTTAATCTAAGATACTGTCAGCAACAGACTGAACACTGCGAGTCTCTCAATCAGTAAGTATCAGTTGATCTATAAATCTGAATCTGGCAGTTTAACAACTCAAAACAAGGTACGCCTCATCTCCTGGTCGCACCATGTTTATCACAGCTTTACTTCTTCAACAGCTACTGAACTGCCACCAAGCAGTTAAGAACTGAAGACCAAAAGACTTCTTTCAATTAATTTGAAAATACATTGAAAGAAATCCGACTTTACTATCTATTTTGCCTGTTAAGTAAACATAGTAATACCATGCTTCATTGAACGGTACTATGTGAAAACTAATTACATATTGAAAAAACTGAAGTGACTGACATGTCACACATTATTATTCTTGTCATTGAAAATTATGATAAAGTGAAAGTTCTGAAACTACTGTAATATATTTCCTTTGTATTTGCTTCTGCTCATCTATTTGAGGAGTCAAAATGAACAGCCAAAGACAGACAGTACAAACTACTAAGTTAAAAACTGGGAAATCTGATTTTAGAAAACAAATGGCACATACCCATTAAATCCAGTGACAATTTTCAGGATTCTTTCTTTCATCTCTTCAAAGGGAATATATTCCACATTTGGATTAGGGGGCCCTCTTGGTTCAGGAGCTGAGGTTCTGAAATCATCCATTACTTTCTCCAGTTTGAAAATAAAATAGCCTTTAAACTGAGACCACTGAACCCTGCATAAAACACAAGAATTAAGACATATGTAAGTCAGCCCTAAAACCACGGAAAAACAGCGTAACTTTATGTTTGCAAAACAACATTCATGCTGGTATGCCAGTCCTAAGATAAATGAGGCAAGTCATGCAGTATTATTTTTCTTCCTGAATGCATATTTTTCTTCATGAAAGCATGACAACTATTTAAATAATTAGAGTAGAACAATATTGCACAAGTCAACTGCCATTAACAACAGGGCAAGCCATTTCCTTAAAGAACCAATATCCACTTATAATTCAAACCTAAATGTGAAATATGCATGCTTTCTATACAATTTACCAGTGAGCCTACACGCTGCCTACAGTCTTCACTGAGCTCACGGGGGAGAGGTGTGGGATAAAAAAGAATACAAGTGTTTCAAGCCTGGAGACCAAGAAGCAATTTTACACGGCATTATCTGCTTCCATTACAAAAATCTTACCGTAGGCCTTTTGTAACTAACTGCTCAGTAACCATGCACCTTAAAAGCATTTATTAGTACCTCTTTTTCTCAGAAAAGCAAATATATTTTGTATCACGATTACCACTTGCTGATGAGTGTTTGAGCAAAACAACTTCAACTCCTGAAAAATATTCCCACAACAGTAAGTAATCTATTAAGATCTCTCCAAATTACCTTCTGCCTTACAAATCAAAGATTTATCATTTATAGAATTCTCTATAGCGAAATTTTCAAGAAAACAGGTCTCCCACACTGCATACAATGGACAAGGTGAGAAACTGCTGAGAAAGCCCTTCTACACCAACCGCCCCACACACCAGACTCAGAAGAAATTCTGGGCCTCCTCTGGCTAGTGCCTTTCTTAGCAGCACAGGGAGCAACATGAAAGCAACTGATTCAGTTCAGTTACTATCAATTTTATTCTATTCACGCTGATGCAGAAGCTTACACAGCTACGTGACAGAGATGTTAGCGGAGAAAAAGAAGAAACAGGGAGAATAACAAACCAACAAAGAGAGAAAACTATCTTTGACGTTTATCTATAACATATGCAATCTGGGAATGAGCAGCCTCAAACCAAAGAAGCATAAAGTCCGAACCCCTGGACAGCCCTTCAGCTCATGCGGAAAGGAACACTGTTCAGCCGCAGGCGGTATTTCTACAGGCTCGTCAGTAGCAGTGCCAGCTTGACAGCCTTGACTATTTTCGACCCCACGTAACATCTGACCTTCTGTCGGGCTGACACAACTATCTGCTCTGGGAACTACACGTGGTGACTCCCCAGCAAAGCGACGGCATTTGTCCCCTGCGTGATATGCTCAAGCACCACTGCTACCAAATCAAAAAACCACAGGCCAGTGAAGTCGTATTGGCCTGTTTTCACCAGAAACACAGTGCCATGTTATCTTTGCCTTAATTTTCTCCTTGGTCACAAATAAATTAGGAGAAAAGGGGAAAAATCTAGCTCAGGTTTATCTACAGAGATTCAAGCACAAAACCTTAATCTCTTATCAGGAGTGGTAAGTTTGCAAGAATGGAGGGGAATCCAAAGAGGAAAGCAAACCTCCTTTTTCCTTCACAAGAACACACTAAGCACCTCACAGAGTGTAACGCAGGACTTGATGAACAATAATAAAAACAGAAAGAAGGAAGAAACAAGGTCCCAAAAGGGAATGGCACGGATAGCTTAAACAGCACCATTGATTCTCATGGGATTATTGCTCCAATTCGCATTATACAGCCAAAGCAGAATACTGTAATATCTACAATGTACAATATTAGGCATCAGTACTACAAATGTTAAATTAAAACGCTATCCAACTCTGCAGTGCTACCACGAGACCAAAGCTTTCATAACAAATCACAGATTTAATACATAAGCACATCACAAAACACAGACAGAAAAGACCCAGTAAATAATGCCACGCCAGAGTAGGATTACTCCCTACAGAGCATCCCAAGAGCTTTACTCCCCTCACGAAAGGGGATCCCTCTACTATTCTGAACAGACTTTGTCAAACCCTTTTAGATCGTGGGTTTTTTTACAGTTTAAAACTTGAGCTGTTCTTTGTTATTTCTTGCTAAATAGTAACACTTCTCTTTCCACAGACTATTCACCCAGTGTTGTGTTGCTGAAATAAACCAACATACAAAGTCTAAAATGGCAATCTACTACCTGAAAGCAGTACCCGCCAGCTCCTCTTTACAGTGCTGAAGCTGCAGAAAACAAAGAATGTAACATTTTGCCTCCACACAGAAGTCTAGAAAACTGTCACTTGTTTTAAACTAAAGTATTTCAATTCGTATTTCTTCTACTACAAAAAGGCCAAGAAACTGCATCTGCAATACCCTGCAAATCAAACCTTGCTGACATAAAAAGCATCTTTCATCCTGTATTTCAAAACACTTGATACATGACTGCCAACCAGGTGACACAGTCCAGCTTACCAACAGAAGCAGCGAAGTTTAAGGATAAACTTATCCTGCAAGTCAACAAGTGTGACTACGGCTAGCCAGATATAGCAACACCAGCTTTAAATCAACTAAACAAGCTGTTGCTAGAAGCAGTGTAACCACAGCAGCAGGAGCCGAGGAAAGGCTTGCTGTGTAGACATTTACTCAGTTTCTCAAGCACGTTTTTTCAACATTGCCAAATCCCTGCTTGTGTGGCTGCGCTCCTGGCAGCGTGGAAGCTAACTGGTTAAAAGCAAGTGACATGTTCACACTGGAATCACAGATGTAACTGCAGTTTGTACCATAAACAACTGCTTCGAAGTCAAGAGGTGTGTCATGCTTCTCAAGAGTAATCTCCTAACCTCAGTGTTGTGATTTATACATTAAAACATGCTCCCACTAAGATGATGGTCTTGAAGCACTTTCAGTCTATGCAACCAGTTTCTGATGAACAGTTTTATGCCAGTACCAGTAAGTTACATGGGAACTCCAGCCACTCAACAGGAAATACTGTTTGCATCACAAAAGACTGAGACAGCTTCAGCCTGCGTAGGCAAAATTCCGTCCTGCAGTGGCAGCACAGCAGATTCCTGGAAGGCAGGAAGAAGGAGGGAGATTTCTGGAGGCTACAACGCAGGTCACTTGTTTCTTTTAGGCCCGACTTCTAGCATTATCCCAGCATGAAGGATCTCCAACTTCTGCACACCATCCTTCAGTTACCTCCTTCCTGCCTTTCCTACCAACTCAGGAAGCAGCAGCCTCTCTTCCCTTCTTTCTTACCTCATCTACTTACCGTTCCCTGCCTGCCAGGTTGCTAGCAAGCGGGCAGAACTACACACTGTTCCTACAGGAGGAAGAAATACTTCAAAAGCAAGGGTGAGCAGCTCTGGAAAGCAGGTTTCTGCTCCTGCTTTCACCCAGAACTGCAACTGCTTCCTTCTCCCTCGAAGCCAGTCCCTTTGTCAGCAACGGCAGCCCCTACACCATGTTATCAGACACTGGCAGTCTGCCGCCTCAACAGCGGTGTACTGTGCCTCGAGTTTAAGCTAACTGAGCAAGGCCTCAGAAAAGAAACATAACACACAAGGTGGATTAATAAAGGATTTATAGAAAGGAATCTTAGTTCAAGCAACCCTAATTACGTGTATTTGTTAAATAAACTTACCTACACTTGTGACAATGTACTGCAATTTGAACATTATTTTTGAACTGTTTATAAAAGATTACACTCAAATCGATCCACAAAACTGTAACTGGCTGCACATCTGAAAAAAGCATATATTAAAATAATGAACTCACTTCTGACACACACATAAAAAACAATTTCTGCAGGGACAGTAAGTATTTTCTTAATTTCCATTTACTTCAGTAGAAGTGATCAGAAGTCAGTTTCAAAAGAGGGAAGTTAACTTTCCTGTTTTACCAGTCTATGGAAATGACACACAGAAGTCAGTATCAGCTAGTTTAAACTCTTGAAACTCACTTGCATCTCATCCATAGACAAAACTATTTAGTTCATAAACGACAGGCAGAACTGTTCAGCCAATACAACACAAAAATTAAGATTAAAAGTGGCATATCCTCCTAATTAGCAAAGCAATCTATATCTACACCTCTAGAAATTTTAAGTTACCAGCATACACTGAAAGATTGGTCACTTAGAAAGCCAGACAGTAGCAGTGAGAAGAGATAAACAAATAGTGAGCATCTGTTTTCAAGAAATGAAAAATCTTCCGCATGTATCACAAGCTACCTGAAAACAACTCTAGCATTAGGATGCCAGATCTCTGTTTTAGGTGCTTTGCTACAAAATGGGAGACACTGAAAATGAGCAAAGTTTGGTCAATATCTTCTGTAGTTAGATCAAGGGCCAAATAGAAGTGAAAGAAAATTCCCACACAGCTTTATGTACAACCTCATTAAGTTTTATACACTGGGAAATAACTGACAAACGCTTTAAGATCTATAAAGAAAACAAATTGAAGAAATTCCATGGAGAAAATACTATTCATGCTTTCTTGTGAGCAGGCTTGCTTATAAATGCCTGCTCTTCCCACTCAGCATGGTGCATAATCAGCCTTTTCTAAATGCACACTCATGTCTTCTAAATCATGCTTCTCCTGTCCACCACCCTAACGTCTGAATTTGTACCAGCAACTTTGAGAGCTCTTTTATAGTCAAAGAAAAAAAAACCCTGTGAACATTGTATGATCTGCAAAAGTATCTTCAGAAACAACAGTTGATCCTAAAATGTTTTGTTTCAGTATACTTTCATTCTAGAGAATGACAATTTGAAACTATACACATTTTATGCATGTCTAAAGCACTACAGTATCTGGGTCATCCTGTGTAAACACACCAATACAAAGACAGCTCCCCGAGGCTAACGAGCCTGTAGTTTCAGATACTCCAAATCATTGTAAACTAGCATTTTTTCTTAAATAGAGAGGCCTCCGCTTCCCTCACACCAGCTCCTGCATCATCCTTCCGTTACATCAACGTAAAGATTTTTGCTCTGACACACAGAAAATTAGAGGAAGAAACTGTTTTTATGAAAAAAGCACCTAGCAAGGAAAAAAAAGTCACCAGAAGCAGTAATGAATGGCTGAAAAGAAGCAACCACAGCATGCTTCCAGAACTACAGCTCGTATAGATACACAGATCATAGCAGAACCACACATCTCAAATTCTCCCAGGACTGATGTAAATGCTGGTAGTTTAACTCAACAATTTACAATTTTTTAAAAAACCACACCTTTAATAGTCAAGCGACAGATGAAAGCACAGAAGCTAAGAATCCAACAGTTCAGTCTTTGTACATTACCTAAATACATGATACTACGTCCTCAATTTAATACATGCTAATAACTGTGCTTGAAGGTATGAAAAGATGTTTAACACCATAGTATTGTACCAGAATGCAGTCCCTGACCTTGCAATTTAAGTAAAAATTAGAAACATAACTGAGAAAAATGGATGGAAGAGACTTCAGTGTTTGAAAATACTCAGTTGTGTTTTACAGAAAACTAAACAGGAAAGCAAACAGCATCTGACTGAACAGCCAGTAATACGAGAAGCATACGCAAGTTTTGAGAATATTTACATCTAATTAGAGAGGCATCACGAGAAAAGGCTAAAAAAGGGTGGGGCAAGACATGTGAGACATGAAATGAGCAAGCAAAGGATAAATAAAATGACAGGCTACACAGAAAAACCACCAATAAACAAAAATCTAAAAATAAAATCCCACATACAAACACACAAAACCCCAGGACGGGGTCAGAATTACTAAGTGAAGACCAGAAAGTTAAGCCCTATGAAGAAAAACACAAAGGAGCGTAAGGAAATTCTACAGTCAGAACAGTATTACAACAACATACTACTTCACTGAAAGTTGATGAGGCAGCAAAACCATCTCCATTGCACAGGGAAGGAAGAATTTAAAAAAAGATTAATTTAGACAAAGAACATAACCTAACATATTACCAGAGCGGAAACAAGGAAGAACACAATCCTAAATAACTGTTCTCTAATAAAAGGAAACTATTTCACACCTGTACTTCAACTACATGGTTTTCTGTTGGAACTAATTCATTACTAGAGATCAACCAAAGTTTGCTAAACAACATCAACCAAGTTTAGAAATCCACCAACTCTATTTGATAAACACCACTCTTAAACAAGAGACAGAGGTCACCTTAGAAAGCAGCTGAAGTAATCTGATGCTATACTTTGATTTAAAAGAATTACTAGCACCAAGTTGCTTACAAGGTTCGATTGCTTCTCTGCTAACATGATTTGCACAGCATTCATCTTTCTAAACATGCTTATCGAAAACAAAATTACATTTTACATGGAAATAATCTAATCCAATCACTCCCAGAGTGCAAAAGACCTCCCTCCATTCCCTTATCTCCTGCTTACTCAAAATGTTTGCACTGACGAAACCAAGAAAGCGGTTTTCTCCCTCACGGCACTTGTTATTATGAAAGAGGAGAATGCTCTGTCAATAGCTTGCACTATCAAGATGTTTTTTGTACATCAGAGAATTAACTGGTATTTTCTTCCGACTACTGGACAAGTTTTTATACTTGATTATTTTGCCGCTTGGTATCTTTACTTTGGGAGACTTGAAATCTCAACAAAAAGATCAAAAAGCCAGAAACGTTTAACAAAGTTGTTTGGGCAAGATTTGACAAACATTAAAAACCAAGCAACAGAAGCAACAGTGAAAGGCAACTCAAGAATCTGAAACAGAGAGGAAAGTCTTGCAGTCTGGAGAATCACAGACAAACCTTAGCTTTCAGAGAGCTACAACAAGGAGAGGAGACAAAGTCGTAATTGCAGTATCCCTACCTCCTTCATCCAAACACCGTGCCTTCCCTACCATTTTTAAGAAAAATGAACCATGTTGAACAAGCAATACAGTTCTTCCCTGTGTGTTCCTTGTTGTGGAAAGCTCTGCTACAACACAGTGATCCCCAACATCACCACATGACTTGGACATTAAGCGTAGATTGGACTGCAAGTCTCCACAAGCGCAGACGCCAGCTAGGGGAAGTTATCTATCTCCCTTTTTAGCAACTGTATTAAAATATCAGATGTAACACTAAGGTAGTATGTACGGCTTACACACTTCAGACAAACTCTACAAGATTTTAAGTTTCAGACTTCAATAAGACCCATGGAAGGTAAACAGGACAAAACCTAAAATTAACTGAAGAACAGGAAGAAGAATTCAGAGTGCCTGAAATAAGGCTACCTCCTGAAATGAAGGTACTGCCATTATTCCATAAATCTTTCTGGAACTGCTTCACAGATTACAGGCTTAATTAAGAAAAACATTATACTGAAGGGATGTTAAGCTTCTAGAGACCTAGCTATGTACTTAAAACATTAAGAGTCCCAGGAGTCCTGGTGGGATGTCTGTGTTCAGATTTCACAATGTTTAAGTTCATTACAAAATTACTTGGTTTAAATGTTAAGAAGATGCCATCTGTTTTGGAGAGATGCTATATACCACAAAAAACATAAAATAAAAAGGAAGCCAAAGAAGATCTACTATCGATTCTGTTCATTGAACAGGCCATAAAGGAAACGTCAGAACTTAGCAAAAGAAGGGAGCACTTCCCTCTGCACCCTTCTCTTACTATTAGCTCTCCGACAGGCAGAATTAAAAAAAGTACAAAATAGTATGTTAAGGATGAAAACATTTCATGTTCAGCTAAACTGATTGGAAGGCAAAGTCCTCAGAACACAGAAGTAAAGAACCAGAGGACAATCCCAGAGGGATTCATTTAACACGTAACAAGATATATAAACCACTTACGTTAGCCACCCCCCTTCCCCTGCCCGCCATTATTGCTGACTGAAATTACACGCCCACAGAGACTTGCTAGTAGGAAACACGTGTTTTTAAGTGAAATAACTTCCCAACTTTAATAACTATTTCTTCTCTTTCATGCCTTGCTCCAGAGCTCATAGAAGATGAAGATACACTCTAAGACACAGTAATTTCCCCAGGCTGTCAGAGACAAAATTAAAGTTTCATCCAAAACAAGTTAATTCCTTTTCTGTTCTGGTCTATCAACAGGATCTCCAACACTATCTGAAAAGTCAAAAAGGCACAGAAAATCAAGAGCAACCATCAATCACATATCCAATTCAAACTCCAGTGCAAGGTAGCAAACTTTGCAGTGTGCTCTTCCAAAGCCTCGATGCAAGGTGTATCCAAACAGGAATATCCTGGGCTAGCTGGAATATGCCACTTAAACTACGGGCCCACCTCTGCCACCAGAGAACTTATCCCCAGGAACGAGAAGCCTGAACGCAGGAACAGGCCGCACCTGGGAGTCAGAGCGGGAAGCCTGCCCAGGACAGACAGTCCCAGTCCCTGCCAGCAGCTCAGCAACCAGAGCATGCTCCAAAGAGGTCCTCTCCTGCCAAGAGGTCCTCTCCAGCGGAGTCAGCAGCTACAGCCGTGCAGAGGGACTGACAGACTGCACGCCTCTGGGGGAAGCGGGACTGAGACCACGCTCTTCCTCTGCTCACCTCCTTCCTCAGTTATCTCTGCTCTTTGGGATGGAAATTCAGTAGATAAAAATAATAAATAGACGGAGGAGGCTCTGTTTTAATCTTTACCTTACTTAGCACACCCTAATTTCAGATATATTGACTGGGTATGAACAAGGACACCTGGAACTTCAGTTACACAGAAGGGGGTGCACAAACTAAAAATCTTGTTAAGAACTGCCTGCAAGATACAACCCCCAGCATTTTCATACAGGAAAAAAAAGCCTGTTGCCATTTGACATTCCAGTTTTTGTACAGGAATTACTATTTCACTATTTATTATATAAATAATGAAGATTGCTTCTTAACGAGGAGCGCTCAATGGTAGAGAAATGGCTTTCAATTTCTTCAGAAATCACCTCTTCTGGGGTAGAAAGCTGGCAATACCAAACTCCCATTAACAGGGATTTATTACAGCACAGAGAGGGAGGCCACTGCCCCACCACGTACTTAACTTTATACCTTCTCTACGCAGACAGGGACAAGCCTGCTCTGCTGCTCCCACACATTCCTGTGATCCCACACACAGGGAGGTGAAGCAGATCTCTAACCTAACCACCAACTTTATGCTACAGATAAGGAAGAGTAAGAATGCGTGATGTGACTAGTAGAGAGCAGAGCCATTCGTTTAAGCAGCTGCCCTCCTGTACCAGATAAAAGGATGTACCTTACTTAATTCCCCTCTTGCTTCAAATATCCATTGAATTTTTATTTTTTTTCCTACTTCCTGTGCTTTATTTTAATACTATTTTGATGCAATTCATTTTAGTGTCATTATTTTGCACACTGTTGCTATTTTTACCATCCACACAGCGCAGATTAACACGGGAAATTCCAGACGACGACAACAGATTTACACAGTGAAATCCCCCGTGCATCAGTGCAGACTAGCTTCTTAAATGCTTCTGGCAAGCAGACAAACCCTTCAACCTAACATTAAATTAGAATCATAAGCAAGTGCTAGATTCTTCATCGGTGTTTCTGAATGAGCAATAAATTTTAAACGTTAGATACAGCGCAGTGAATTTACTGGAACACTGTGCTGTGAACGGTATACTCCTGTCAGGAAAACACACTAGCAAGCACTCTTCCTGAGGGACTATCCCATTCACTTTCATATGGTAACTCACGAAAAATTAAAATGCTCTCACATTTTATCTTCAGTAGAACGTGACCTCATGTTACCTTTCACTTTAATTAAAAATATATCGAAGAGCTCAGAAGAGGAAAAACTGGTATTTCCCCACAAGCACAGAAGGTATTTTTCCATTTTCGCACACTGATTGACGTCAGCCTAAATTAAGTCTTTGCTCTCCTTCTGAGCATGTCAAGCTCACTCCAGGACCACGGAAACTGGAATATATTAGCACTGCCTCTACTTCGGTAGTATGAGTGTTCACCTCTACTACTTGCAAATTACTACTCCTATTGCCAGGAACAACAAAGATTAAGACTTTGTTATGGAAACAGACAGCTGATGAAGATATTAAAGCAGTGTCTGTAATCATCAAGGGACTAATTCTGATCTCTTCTGATAAATATTTAGCTGACTTCAACAGAATACAGCTGCTCCACAGAACAGAAAAAAACCTGAACTAGGACTCCACTTTTCAAGAAAATACATTTCTTAATATAGTTATTTAAAAACAAACTTAAGTACTTTTCATCTTCTTTTAAAGGCAAAAACTGACCACAAAACAAAAAAGTAGAACATTACAACAGACTCTTCATTCAAGAATTAAACTCCTTATTCCAGAGCGGAAAGCAATACGCACAAACTAACTGCAAGCCTTCAAAACTTCCACAAACCACCGGCAGTAGTTTATCTATAAAGACAAAAGTAAAAGTAGATGGTATTTTCACTAAATTTCCCTCTTCCACTTGAAAAGGTACTTCAAGTTACAGCTGGGTGATAAGAATAAACTGGTGTACTTACTGAACTCTTCCACTGTGCTTCTGCACTGTGTACCAATATGTAAATTCTTACGTTACTCTGATTTCTTATTCCTCATGTAATTTCATTCATGCACCTATTCAAATAACAATTCTCATAAATATGAAATTTTGTTGCAGGCAGAATGATCACCCTGGATATTCACTTTCCTATAAAGTGCGCATCAACTACAAAGCTCTCCAGGTCTTACAACCTTACAACAGACTTTTGGAGAAGCATCACACACCAGCTAACTCCCCCACCTGAGCGATATCAACTACAGCTCACCTTTATTTACAATTTTGATACCTTTTTTTCCCCCTATTATGCATAAAAATCACTAGTTCACAGAATCACACTAGACTTATGCCACAATGGATGCAGACCTAGTAGCTTCCTGCTGTCACACATTTTACAGGACACTTCACCCCAACAGATTTTTATTTCTTTAGTTCCGGATGATTTTTTTTACTAATACTCCGTGTAATTATTACATTTACCTTTGTAAAAAATTTCGTTAGTACCCTTTGTTCTAGATTATCTTAAAATCATTTGAGTTTTGTGTACTTATTAATCTGATTGATGAACTTCTAAATAATAAATAAATTAGATAAATAATTTCCTGCACAACTTAATTATAAAACACAGAATTGCTCAGGAACAGTAATCACTGTGTACCTTAACTGCTTTCTCAGCCAACATCTGCCTAATTTCTGTAGAATGTATCGTTAAGATGGACCAGATCACTACATATTTCTGCAACACTTAATGTAAAACTTTGATCCAGTTATTACTACAACAAACTATACTAGGAATAATTATTTCAGAGAGGCATGATTTCAGTGGCCATATTTTTGAAATTTCATTTTTAATCTTTAAACTTCAACAAAAGGACATTCACATCAACCTTAGAATTGTAAACAATTCCACTTCAGCAACTAGCACAAGAAGTTCAGGAGGGGGGGAAGGTATGTGCCTTCTCTCACAAGTTACAATTACACAAGCCCTAAGAAACATTTATATGCATCTGCTCTACCAAAGATAACTGCAGCTGCAGTTGACTAGCACTAGGCAAACAGATGGTCGAGAGCTGACAGGCGTCACCTGTGTCAAAATACCTCCCAAACCCACTGACATAGTCCGGATCTGCCTTTAACATGACTGGACATTTTGTTGAAATTTAGACAACCATATTTATTTCAACTCTAGCAATCCCGTGGATTATTCTTAGCTTTTTCTTATTTCCATTTCAGATAAAATTTCACTGAACAAATTAGTGTTCACTAAAGCATGTTTCAAGGGTGATGCTGTGCACTGCACGGTAGAGATTCTACACGAATGCCATAGCACAATTCAGAGTGCACCCCACTCAACAGATATTGCACAGGAAAATAATCCATTAGGCAAAGGGGCAACATAATTCTTTAGGACTCTCGAGTCAATGCAGACAGAACACAGAAACATCAAATAGATGACACTTTCTCAATAAACCTGTAGAGCAGAAGTGCCGGAGTCAAAATCTGAGAAAAGTATTATGCAATAAGTTAAGCATATTTAAAAGTCTTCCTGAATTTACAGCAAGTTAAAATTACTATCTCCATAGAAGCTGCCTACAGAAAATCACTCCAAGTAATAGAAAATTAATGTTTGGACAATTGCACATAACCTCTTCCATAGGCAAACTAAATTCCACATATCTACTAACACAGAACACTGAAGTTGTTCCAGGTATCACCAGTTCGCACAGAACACGCAAAAAACCAAAACAAATGATGTAACTCATCTGGTAGGTGTAGCTATCACTGTTAAACAACCCGTGCACAGAGATCCACAGGTTACATCAGAAGAGCAGTAGACCACACCGAGATAATGCTATCAAATCTTTACTATCTTGAGCAATAATGCAGGGAAACCAGATAAAGGAAAACGCACCCTGTGCAACTACTTTTGGATCTGAGTTTACTTTGCACTGTATTCCTGTGCTTGCCAGTTCATGCGCTGTCCCACAAAAGCACAGGCTTCGCTCAGGTCCAAAAGCAGTACCACTAGGATCAGGTAAATTGCACTTCTATTACTAATTCCTTCCAAAGCTAGAAACAAAAGTCACCCCATTGCCTTCTACACGAGGCAGCTCAGCTGACAGGCACTAAGCCTGGGCTGACAAGGTGTACCCTACCTCAGTGACCTAATACACAGGCATTGGGTATTTCTGCATCATCACACTCCCTCACCACTTCTGAGCAAAGCCTCACCAGGTGTAGCCATCATGGAAATCTTGCAACCGTCTTCAAGTAGTAGTACTTTCAAAACTGAGACCTGCCAGACACAGACCAGCTCTGTGGAAAAGCAGCATCAGTCTGGTTTATCCACAAACCTAACAATCCACCCCCCATCCCTCAGACCAACCGACTGCTTTGCACGCTCCCTTCTGCACGCGCCATCGCCTTGTTCCTTCCCCCCAGCATGTGCCATCAAGCACAAACCTTCCCAAAATCTGTAGACAGGAAGAGGGGGCAAGGCTCATCAATTACAAGGTCAAAACAGAAAAAACATCCTTGCTACTGTAAAGAGTAATATGTAATGGAACAACACGCAAATGCCTGGGAAAGTACTCCACATGAGCAAGAGCACCACTGAAGAGGAGACTGAAGGCCCACAGGAAAGACAGAGGTAATCCTGAGGCAGCCACTACAGCTGTGAAGAAACATTACTAAGAGGTAAAGTCAAGAGCTAATAGCAACTCTGAGGATGAGAACAAATCCGATTAAGCAAGGCCGGAGAACTGAGCTGGAAGAATAGGACAGCAACAGAAGGATACTAAAGGTGATCATCAAAAGCACATGCAACCCTGTTAACTGCTACAGAATAAATTGTGGGGTGGTTATCTGTACAAAGTAACAGTGAACTGTTTGCAAAAAGAGTAGCAGGGAGTGTGCTTATAAGAACAGACTGTATGCAGCAACAGAGAAAAAAGACGTACTTATAAATGAAAGTATGCATGCATGCATATGGAGTTAAATTTGCAGTTAAAACAGTCCAGTTACACTGCAAAGTTAGCATTGCTATGAGGAGTTTGCCTTTTGTATTTACTTACACATGTACTCTACAGAGAGACTAAAGTTTACTAGGATCAGTCCATCATGCACATTTTATAATGGTAGTTAAGAGTTTGACCTTTATACTGTAAACCCCACTCCCAGCAGATATGAAGTGGCAGCATTTAAAATAAAACACTACAATAGCGTGGATTTCCTACAGGAGCGATTTCATCTACATCACAATTGATTTCTCTGAAGTACTACAACTGTATGCTTGATACACGTATTATTTTTTGTAATACAGGTAAAAAAGCCAGGAAGCTAAACTATCGTTGACAAAGATAAATCAGCAGGCTTTTCAGAGATTCCAGTCCTTTGGAGGCATCAGTGGATTACGAGACAGAAAACACAGTGTCAGTGGAATGGGAATTAGTGGGGAATAACTCCAGCCACTTAGTGGAATGGAGTCAGTAAGGAATAATAGTAGGAAACAATGCAAGGAAGTTTACTCATCTCTCTTGCTTCACTGAGAACATGGAAATGGAATAGGCCTACACTAACAAAGGCACACAGACTTCTTTCAGGAAATACTATCCTGTTTATTATGGCAGGAACTGGAGAATTGTTTTATTTCATTTAAAAAAAAAAAACCATAAGGAATTACATTCCCCCAATAGTTCTAAAGATTTCCAGATAATGATTCGCCTCCAAATCAGAACAAAATTTACAAATTTTAGGCAGAAAATACTATCATACACATGTCAAGCAACAAAACTGCTAGCTGAATAAAAACAGGGAACATACTTTATAGAAAACAGTAGACTTAAATTTAAGCATGTGAGATAAGCTAAAGGACACATAGTTACAAAAATTTAGGTATTTGTAACATAAGAAAGGAAGTTACTACACAAGAGTTTAGGACACAACATTAAAACACTAAGGCTGAGAATGGGAACTTTTTCTCATACACATTCACTGCTACCATATCTCCACTCACATCTTTTCTACAGCTGACAACCTATTCCACTGCTGTAACAAAATAATATAAAAGCTAAACTGATCCAAGAAAGTGTTCCAAAAATGTAGTAAGCAAAGCAAAACTTCACTGCTACACAGGGTACGTGAAACAGTATCAAAAGGTCCAAAATACTTTTTGCCATTATCTTGGCTAGAACTGGGGTTATGTAACTCACACTTATGGTTACGTACTCTGCCGACAGCACGCGGTCCCTGCTCTACCCGACTGACCGTGCCCGCGAGGGAAGGTCAGCGGACACCAATAGCTCCAGCAAGACGGACAGCACGCTGTCCCACAGCATCTTGGTACCCAAGCTGGACAGCTACAGACTTGGCGGTCCCTCAGGCCTACACAGCACTGGTTGTGGTCAACACGATCCAAAGTCTAACTGCAAGCAGTTACAAATGACGTTGCTCAGAGTCACTACCGGGGCCAACACCTGTGCTGGCAGACGGGAAGCTGAACATCTGTCCATATACCCTTGCTGTGACAAAGGCTGCCTGCACATTGGGTTACACTTGCAGTATCAGAGAAAGCGGTTATATCCCTCTACCTGGCACTCACCAGTCTGTAACCACAATACTATGTCTGGTTTGGGGTCACGTAACGCAGGAGAGAGCAGAAAGCAAGATGAGCAGAAGGTCGCTCAGATGGTGACAGAGCTGCAGCACTCAACCTAGGTGGGAAGCTAAGGCAGCATGTCCATTCTGGTGAGGGAATCTAACTGCTGTCTTTCACCACTGAAGGGTAGCTGCCTAGAGGTGAGATGGAAACAGACTCCCTTCAGAGGTGCACAAGCAGGGGGTAAGAGGCAGTGGTCCCATGCTGCTCCAAGGGAACCTCCAAGTTGTGCCAAGGGAAACATTTTTCCCAGTGCACGTGGTTAAGCAGTGAAAGCGGGTGCCAAACAGAGGCTATGGAACTGTCATCACTGGGGATCTTCAGACGAGGTGCACAAAGCCCTCAGCAACCTTAAGTAACTTTGGAATTGGCTCCCTTGAGTACAGGGTCTGACTGGGTGACCTCCACAAGTCCCTTCCAACTTACATTATTCGACGATGATACCACAGATGCTCATATTTGCTCTACAGTCACATGTATTAAACTTCACTCCAGAAACTTTGCAGAAAAGCATTTATGCTGGTCCTCAAGGAAAGTAGTGAAGAGACAACTTCTTTCTTCAGGCTTAGATGAGGTACAAACGAGTATGTCAGATCTTCCAGGGAAACCGAGGAAAGAATTTGACTACACAAAGAAATAAAAACAGCATGTATTCTAATGGCTATTTCTACTCCATTCAGGGCAAGAACTGGTATAACTTCATTACATCCTGGCCAGGCCAGTGTTCTCTACTGAAGCCTAGAACTATTTTACAGTTAATTACTTCTGCCTACACAGTGTATTTCTCCAGGTTTTGGTACTTCACTACTTACTTCTGGATTCTTTCACTCTCAGTAAGCATCTGTATTATACTTTCCACTGTAGGAAGCCATTAAAACCGTGCTTTATAGGTTGCCTGCCCCAGGGCAGGAGTGGGGGAAATACAGAGAAAATTGTCATAAAGTTTCTGCTTGCTTTAGTTTTCTATTTTCAACTTTAGAACCAAAGCAAAACTCTAGTTTTCTTTTCCAGTCCACAAAATCGGATTTTGCCAGTGAAGTACCTAAATAAATGATTTAGAAACATTTTTGATACTGAAGGGACAGAGGGATTTTAAATCCAAGAGAATTTCCTAAGAGGTAACAGAAAACGTATTTTAAATACAAGACACAAAATCACAACTGGCAAGTAATCTTCACATCCATTCTTTAAGAAATCTTTGGAATAACAAAAAAAAATTCACTTTTGCATTTCACTTCTAGTATTGCAGTGCTGCGATTTTTGTATTGTCTCTTAAAGCCATTTCTACTTCATAAAAAAAAGGCAAGTGGATATCTTCTGCAAAAAAACAAGCAGAAACACATATCCTGTTTTTAAAGAAGTCTTTCAGATACAGGAAAGTATAAAAACTAACAAATTTCGCATCTCTACACTCAGTTTGCAAGTCACATTGATCTTTTACAGACTAGAAAAAAGGAGGTTATCGTGATCTTCCCAGACTACACTTGGCCTCACTACGGAAATTCCATGTTAGTATCTTAGTAAAAAGTCAGGCCAATTAAGATGTACATCATTCCTCCGCGAAGAAAAAAGTCCTAAGACTCAACATACGATTTTAAAAGGCTGAACAATAAACTTTATGTTTCACCTAAGGCTAAGTCTTACCACAGCAACCGTTAAGAAACAAAAATATTTCGAAGTAGCCAAGGAATCAAACTTTTTGCTTCTGTTCACCTATAATTTAGGAAGTTTAGAGTAGCTTTTGTAAATGCACGCCACAATCTCGCAAACAATGTGAATGGTTAACTTTGCACAAGAAGATAGCTTGAACTTCAGATGGATCAAGTTAACACACATGACTGCACCATCAGGCTTTTATTGCCAGGTACTGATAACACAACGAAGTTTACGCTGATAATATAACCAAATTTAGCAACATTTTTATTCCAGACCTTCCTTGTACACGAAAAAGACTTTTAATTACAATAAAGACACACTCTGAAGAGCCTTATCATAGTTGCAGTGCTGGCTTACACAACTCTCACCCTTTGCTCCTCCCCTACACCACCTCTTCAGTGGCACTGTGGTCTGCCGTACCAGTTAACACGAACAAAATAAGATGGGCCAATGAACTGAACCTGGTTAAAAACTACACCACCAAAAGGAATGTTACTTATACTGTGAGCAGTTTCTTGCTCTAGGTTACCATGCAGCTACATAAACAGTTGAACAAGCACAAGTGAAACAGTGACACAAGGGCTACGTTAGCTTAGACCACTGCCAAGAGAAATACTAGTAAAATTACAGCCTAACCTAAACTGGCATCTACCTGTCCACAACTCACTGAGAGGAACAAGCACACTGAAACAAATGGGGCCTTACACGACCCCACGCTTTCAATCTGTTAAGCCGTATGCCACAATAGTGCTCTGATGAGAACCTTAAAAGTCATTGCCATTTACTTCACTAGCACACTTTCAAACTGAGTTTACTAATTGTTTACAAGGTCTGCTGCAACTACGTCCAGAAGAGGTGTGGTGGTGGGGAGGGGTGAGAAGTCTCTACATTTAACCCAGAATGTAGACTGCATTATATCATCCAAAAATCAGTACTAATCACCAAGTAAGTTAAAAAGCTGAGAGAACTCCCATAACACTACATAACTCTCCGCAAAAGTACTTCACATTTCACTCGTCCTTATTTGCCTTGGTCCTCACTTGCCCGGGTACTTTTTGTTTGTTACTTTAGGAACAGGCTGTGACTGAATAAGATCCATTGTTTTCCAATAAATAAGTCTGCAAAGAGTTTGTGTAATTACCCCTGACTTAACCATCCTTCTTTTTTTTCTTCCCCAAACTGAACTCTCAACTTCATAAAAATCCTTAAAAAAGTCACTACAAACTATTATTTTAGATTTCATCTTCTCATTCCAATGCCATCTATTTATTAGTGATTCAGATTTCTATTAAATAAAGTTACTTTTGCATAACTGGAAATAAAGAATATTTAGCTCATTTTGAATTCACATGTATTTGATAAGTTTGTGTATTCAGGAACACTTATACACCGGACACACTGAACTAACTTAGAAATGCATTAAGATCTTACAACGCACATTACCAATCTTTATACGAAAGTTTACCATGAGATTTTAACTTTTACTTATTTCTTCCTGATACTTACAACACATAACCCGTAAGTGAAAACAGAAGCATATCTCATGAAGAAGTAGAGACTTTGGTACGTAATGGGAAGCAAATTAAACGTTATGGAACAATGTTTCCATGTCTGTCTCAGGATTATATTAGACACTTCTGATGTTCAGATCCGACACTTTTCAAAAAAACAATTTAATGCAACTGAAAGGTTCAAGAATGCTGATAAAAAACTACAGACCTGAAAAAAGCCAAACAATCCCTGGAAACACAGAAAGTCAGGGTCTGTATGAAGTTCCAGATCATAGATTCCAGTTCAGGTTTAAGTTATAGTGTGTAATAATCAAATAGTAATTAAAAAAAAAAAATCTAGATTTCCCAAATGGAAATAAAAATCAGGAGTTTATTCATTCTCCAGGTTTTACATAGGGAAGAATTTTCCCAAGACCTTGCCTCTACACAATCGCTTTTTAAAATTATTTGGGAATATATGTAACAGAGGGAGAAACAATAAAGGCAGCCTGAAGAAATATTTCAGACCAGAATATTTCAAACATACTACACAAAGACAAAACACACCACAGTGAGCCCATACTAAAATAAGTGCTACACCAATATATTAAGCATTATAGCTGTATATTTCTGCTGAGCCAAAGCCTTCTATTCAAAGAGCAAAGCACATTTCAGAACTTGTTTTTCTTTCAAAACCATTAATTCAAGTAGTACTTGCAAGCTACCAAAAAAAAAAAAAAACAACACCAAAACAACCATCACCAAAAACCTACAAACCTCTTCCAAGAGATCCTAGAAACCCAAACAAAGCCCCTGCAATCACTGGTTGCTAACAAAATCCCGGTAAAAGCACGTATCTCCTGCCGAAGCCTGTTCCCTGGCACTAGGCCTCAAAAACAAGGAGACAGCCCGGGCGCCAGAAAGTGAGCAACTCTGCAGCAAGGCACCCAGGGAAGCCTTTCCCCTTCCTGCCAAATACTGATCCGCCAAGGAAGTCACCCAGCGCCGCACCAGCGCTGGTCCCTGGCAGGGAGCGGGACCCCAGCTCCTTCCAGCCGCACCGCACCGCTGCGGGGAGCCCACCGGGTCACCGGCGAAAGGAAAGCCCAGGAGAAGCCAAACTCCGGTGCGAGCTGAAAAACGCGCGCCGGCGGAAATGCAGAGCTGCCGGTTCGTTCCCATAGGTCTCCTCTGCAGAAAGCACCGGCTGGCTCTCCCCTCTTCATCCCTCAGCCACAACCACCACGCAGCACGGTCTACAAAGCCTAGAAAGAAACTACCTGAGCCATTCATAACTTTATGTAGATAATACTACTAGCTACTGTATACAACAGATACTACAACAGGAGACATTACAACAGCAAGATAAACTTTGCACTTAAAAAACCTGAATGTCACATAAAACGCAGAAAGATCAACAGGTTTACTGTACTGACCAAGATCAGCAAGCCCTGACAGATACCCCTGAGCAGAGCCTGTACAAAAAGTCTCCCTGTCAGATAAAACCAACTACCAGCAAGGAAAATGAATCCATCCAAACTTGAACGGCAACTACAGCAAGCTTATATAGCTCACGGAACCAATCTACAGACAAAAAGAGAATCCAGGTGGCATCACACTGACTTAAAATGCAGAAATGTTATCAGCTACAACTGAAGATCACCAAGAAAGTCACACTTACATCGTCTCTCCAGTCTTAGCAACATGACAAAGAAATTGATCCAGTATCGGGCACACTTCCTTCTTTCCTCTCTTCTCAAAATCTGTCGGTATGAGAACGACACAAAAGGAATGGTAAAGGAAGACAGGACAGAACAAACACGCATCGTAATTAGCGATTTGTTTGCTTTAACGATCAGCACAGCTCCCACAACAAATATTTCCACGCTCTCACAAAGCTTTAGTCGTCCCCAAGAGCTCCGCCGGCTTCCCAGCCCTGTAAAACACTTGGTATTTTCGTGCGGGGAAACCACACGCATTCGAGCAGCGAAAAGTTGATTTGCAACTTCTCCCGAGCAGCTACGCCGGCGGGAGAGGCTGATCTCCTCGGGCTGCGGCGGGCCGGGGAGGGGGAGAAGCGGCGGCAGGGCCGCGGGGAGGGCAGGCAGGCGGGCGGGGAGCAGCGGGCGCTCCGGGCGAGGGGAGCCCCGGGCCTGGAGCCGGCGGGGTCCCTCGCCTCACGCC
>Ga0065711_1004502_pt1 | contig 35170 bp, 24 predicted proteins | sample Hoacrofraction12_FD_59098 | JGI IMG/M metagenome (GOLD analysis project Ga0065711, IMG submission 59098) | Hoatzin crop microbial communities from Cojedes, Venezuela - Epithelial fraction 12 v2 (version 2) | ecosystem: Host-associated > Birds > Digestive system > Esophagus > Crop | place... | reverse complement strand
GCCTTCTCTTCTTCAGGCTGAACAAGCCCAGCTCCCTCAGCCTCTCCTCATAGGAGAGATGTTCCAGTCCCCTCACCATCCTTGTAGCCCTCCGCTGGACTCTCTCCAGTCTGCTGGACTCTCTCTCTGCCAGATATTGTAAGAGCACAGAGCAAAATTTCTGTTGCCTTGATTGTTTTTTAATTCCCGTGAAAAGAAACTGCATCTGATTTAAATAATTTTAATGGCTTTATTCCCTCGTAGTATTTGTCCTAGATAAGGCCTGGTTGCTAATTACTCTGGCCTTGGTCCTTCCTTCCTCGTTCCTGCTGAAACATATCCCCTAACCTAGCTTTACTCAGCACACAGAGAAGAAGCTACATCAGGCCTTCTGCTCTTCCACTACTTTTGACTGACAGCTTAAATTAAAACCCTGTACTTTGCTGACTTTCATTAAAAAGCAAGGACAATTAGTGTTTGGGTGAAGGGGAGGAGGAAAAAAATACCAGCCTCCAAACATGAACTTTCCAGTGCTTTGAGCAAGAAGTTGTGACATACACGGCACAAACAGCAGCATCGCCCCTTCTTCAGATCCGTAGCTGATGCAGCAGAGATTACAGCACAGACCAAACTACGCCGCAGCATGCCAGCTGCTCTGTCGTTCCTGGTTTGCACTGCCTCTGGCAGCCAGGAGTGAGATGTCTTTTGGATAAGCAAAATAGCGAAGCCTGGGGAATGTTAATCTTTAGGGACGCATGCCATTTAATTTTATTTTATTATGGGAGGGAGGAGACAGGGGAGAAGACCATGCTTTGCAGTTTTCTACATAACTCTGTGCACGTGTGTGTGCACGTGTGCATCTATCTGGGTGCATGCTTTTTCTGTACAGTTCTTAATCACATTCAGTGCTGGCTTTCCCTGACCCCTCAGAAGCCTTCAGAAGCAGCTAGATACAAGATCTCGCAGCAGGAACTGTCCCTAGCCAAGGTCTTTTCTTTGAGAAAATTATTTTTCTGCCTAAAATATTCAAAAGGGGCAAAATAGCTTCTTGCTATCAAAAATAACCTATAAAGCAAAATGTCTAGCATGCACTATTGGTTGCAATGTGCAAGGCTACATATACATTTCTGTTGTTAAAGCAGGGGATTAATTTGGGCTTGGCATGTAATGAATCAAGGAGATTTATAACTAATTGCCTCAGAGATAAGTCACACAAAATCTTACATCTGCTTCTTTGTTAGTGCTTCTGGAGTGTAGTCATTTTAGGAAAGACTGAAATGAGCTGATGTAGATATATTTCCTCTCTCTTTAAATTATCTTGTGCCGGGCAGTTGTCGAGTTGCTTCAGACCAGTGCTTGCAGGAATTGGGATTTCCATGCTCTCCTGTTCCCTGAGGGATGTCCAGCTCCTACAATTCACAGTCAGAGTTTTCCTTGAATTAGTGGGAGCTGTGGATCCAATTTTGAAGCGGAACTTGGTCCCTACATCAGAGAGCAATGCACTCAACTTCCCCAGTCACTCCCCACCCCCAGCACTGTGTAGCAGACATCCTCCTGGCTCTTACGCACAGTAAATGCACCTACTGTAAATTTTTAGTGTCCAATAAATAAATTTTTCACATCTAACTGGCAGATGTGCGGGCCAGCAGGCACAGGCTGGCCCCACGTCTCACTGGAGCGAAGGGAGTGAAGCTGGAGCAAAACCCCGGCTGGAGGGTGGAGAAGCGGCTGTAAACTCACCAAATTCTTTGTTCTCCCCTTGGGTGTGTTTTGACCTCTCTGCAGAGAGGCTCTCGTAAATCCCGAGCAGCAGCCCGAGAGCCGGGAGGGACCCGCTGACGCGAAGCCTTTCTAACCCTGCCCTTCGGAGATGTAGGAAGGACAACAGTAAAACCACTGGAATAATAGAGCTACCAGAAACTGCTAATGTTTCGTCGGTCCAGCCTCTGTTTCCAGATGAGCCTAAGATGTTCTCCTTTCTATTTTTATTCAATTATTTTTTCTTGGTTCTCAGTCTTTCCAGAGATTACTTTGTCCTTTTTTCATAAGCCATCAATTCACGCTGTGATCTGAGACACTGAGGGAACAGAGGATCTGATGCCAAAATGCTAACAGATTTAAGGTATCAAAAGGCAAGTCGCAGGAAATAACCCATTTGCTCAGGCATTTGGAGCAAATATTTATAAATTTCTTCAGAAATAATTCCCACTTCCCAAAGCCAAAAAGCAAAAGGCAGTGGGACTCATACAAATAATGAAGAATAGGCAGGAGAACAGGAGAGGAAGAAGCGTTCTGCTTTGAATTTTTACGAGTTCTGCCTTATAAATTAAGTAAAGTAGGATGCGTTATGCCCAGGAAAAAGGACCTGGATTATGAGGACTCTGGAAAAAAAACGAGGTCCTTTCCTGACTGGCTAAGTTTACTCTGAAGTGAATGAAATGTCAGAATCAGGAAATGGAAAGCTGAATACTTTGGAAATAGTCTTCATCATAGTTCTCTTAGGAAACACTGGTTACTAGGCCTAATCTAAAAATATTTGCTCTGCTGGAAAGGTGTGATGAGAAAGAGAAACATGAAAACTGGAAATCAACGTCATTTTTTTTCCATAAAAAGTTGAAATTTTGATGAGATTAAATCTAATTGCATGAACTGCAGTCTATCAAAATAATTTCAAATAAGGTGTTCCAACTTTTGTTTTGATCGGTGTGGTTACATCAACTTAGTGAAGTTATGCCTGATTTGCAAGTGACAGCAGAACCACTCACACTGTCTTTTTAAATCTGCGCCGCCAGTACTGGAAAAGATACAAGAGCGACAGTTGGATCGATTGGTATACAAATGAGGGTAAACTTCAAGCACTCTTACACAAAAATAGCGAAAAAGCAAACTTAATCCACTTACCTTTGTGCAAAAGTTGTTTATAGGCACTTTCAATTTGGAATAAAAGTGTGTGGAACAGAGAAAAGTTCAGTGAATTTATACTAAACCCAGCATGCAGCTTATGCACTATTTGTGAATGGAGTATGAGAACTGGATGTCACAGAAAATGGACCTCTAGCTCACATGTCTGCATCTCCCATCCTCTCCCGTGGTGTCCAGCTATTGCTGACTCGTTTGAGCCGTGATCTGCTGGTCAGGAACCCCTCGCACAGAGGTCCCAAGGAGAGAGGGACCCACTGACGGGGTGTTATCTGTCCTTGGAGTCCCATCGCTTGTGCGCCCCAGCTCCCCTTGGCTCACGTGCTGAGGCAAACACCCATTACGTGGTCCTACGTATCGGACACATGAGGCACAAAGGACTTGACAGCACGAATGAAAGAAGCTGGGAGACCTGTACATCGGGTTAAGATACTGATTTATGTAGATCCTCTGGCTATTAATGTTCATATTTTACTGGAGGAGCAGTTTATTTCGGTTTAGCTGGATCTTGAAAAAAAGCCCGAACACCATCACAAAGCCACCACTCTCCCTGATGATACTGCACCAAAATCAGCTGCCTTGAAATTGCATTAAATTTGCCCTGAACACAATTTGGAATAACTATGGTTAAATCAATGCAAGTATTGATGAAGCATTATTCTCTTATAGTTGACAGGATTAGGGCCAATTCCTCATCTGTTTCCAGCTTGTCTTTTGTTAGAATTTATGGATTAGCAAAGGGACACTTGTTGCTAGGTGCAAACGAGGTAGATCCCACCCCCGCTCCTAACGGGGGGGTCCTCTTGTGCCACTTGTGCTGAGGTACCTTAAATTCACCCTGCTGGATGCGAGCTTAGGACAAAGCCTTAAAGTGATTTTGAGTATTGCTGGAATGCACTTTTGGCACGGATTGTGGTAGTTATTTTAGCAGTGCAGAGGGACATAAAATGATAGTTTAGGGCAGAAAAATAATGAGGTTATAATATGCTGTTGAAACTGCTGGAGAAATAGAGGTAGGTGGGGTATGAGTGTTTAAGCTGACGTCTGGCCAGGCAACCAGAAGTTGAGTGGCATCTCTTTTCAGCAGAGGCAATGGTCGACATGTGGTTTGGTTCTCCAGGCAGAGCTTCACGGCGACCCCAGGAACAGGCTGCGGTGTGGGTTTGCTGCTGACTCAGAGGCAGAGGTGCCAGGTCTGGAATCACCAGCAGCGCTCTGGGCAGCACCTTCGGTTTCATTTCAGCGTTTCCCGTTCAAAGACCGCACCGCCTCAATGTGCCTGTGTTCTCAGATGTGATACAGTCACAGTCCAATGTAGTATGGCTTCAGGCAGTGAAAGCTGTAACTGCTTTGCCTGTGAAGTGGAAAGTATGTATAATGCACTCGGTATCAGTGACTAGTGTTTTATTCATTAAAGGCATTCTAGTTTTGTACCATTATGTCCTCAGCAGCCCAGGCAGAACATATGCTTTGAATTGCGATCCGGAGGTTTAGTATGCGTTTCAGAAGGTCTGATGTCATCTTCATACCTTAATTTAGGGGCACTTGTACTCTTCTCTGACTGTAATTAAGGGTAGAATACAGTACTCCCAGTCAGAGGTCATGAACTGGCAGAGATTTTGGTTGTCAAGTTGCTGGTCCTGGAAAAACTTTATGGTGCTTACCATTGCCTTCACAACTGGTTCTGCTGTCAGTGGCACGACTCGAGTGGACAGTGGTAAGCACGTCTTTACAAAATCAGGCTCACATATATTAAAAAAACCAGTCTACCTGGGTCTCACTTTCTTAGCCTTTCTGCAAGCCTGAGTCTGCAATGCAAGTGGATGAAATAGAGATGGAAGACTGGAAACAAAACAGCCCAAGTGAAATGGCCCTGCTTACTGCTGTTAGCATTTCTGTTTTGCCTAAGATGACTATAAAAACAAACAAATTGAACTGTCTGTGCTTTTTCTGTAAATTTTGGTGCAACTTCCCCCATGGTTTCCTGTTGTGTTCCAACCATATCTGATCACTCGAAGCACAAGCTATCTTTTTATTTAACCCTTTTTATTTTGTCCCCAAGCCTTGCTGGCCAATATTTGTATAGCATGTTGCTAGGCATGTGTGCAATTGTGCTTTATATGATTCTTAAATATTTGAGTATTAAAGGACTACTCTATCAATAAGTACTGTAAATATTATTATGATCAAATAATAATGCCTGGTTCAGATCACAGTCTTTTATGTCCCACCCGTGAACCTGCTCCCTCGAGTAGTCCAGCCCATTTTGGTGGGACGAGTCCTGGTAGCAGAGCCAAATGCTGTTGTGTGAGTGTAATGATCTGATTCAGAGGTTGCAAATGACCTTGTCTCACCCCCACTGAGTCCCAAGGAGTATTGCTTCTGGGAGAACTCGTGGCACGTTGGCTCTGTGCGTATGGGGAGGAAATTTCTGTGGACTGTTTCTCCAGGTGCTGCCCCATTTCAGTTTGGGGAGAAAAGGGCTTGAAGTGAGAACTTTGTGCATCCATGTGATTCCTTTTTGTACTGACCAAAGCTGTCCCTTACTGCAGCCTGCCAGTGCAACCAATCTTAAATGTTGTTCAGAACACCTGGGCATTTGAAGAAAACCTTTTCCTGGTAGATCAAAAAGGTAAAAAAATTGCATCTGTTGACTTTCAGTATGTCTTTAAGGCAGAGCGCCTCAGGTGGTGCAGCAGGCTGTGGGAGGACTCCTTCATTGGTTTTAATTAACATTATTTTGCTTGGTTAAAACTGCTGAGCTCTGTGTTCCACCTAAACTGAAATAAGCTATTCTTAAAACAAAATATGCATTTCCAAAGAGGAATTAGCACAAATTTTAAATGAAAGTTATGAAAACCTGTGTTAAATTTAAATGTTACAGCTTAACCATGTAACAAAAGTCTGATGTTAGCTTTGTAGAAGAGGGACTTGCCTGCCTCTGTACTTGCGTTTAGGAATATTCTTATTTCTTCTGGTTGTTATTTACAACTTCCCTGACTGCCTTCTCCCCTCCTCTCGCCTGCCAGTGCTCTTCTGGCCGCTCGCTGATGCTAGTGGCCTTTTCTCTCCCCACCCACTTATTTGAGTCCCCATTCCAGCTCTCAGTGGCTGAACAATGTCTCTTGGACATCATCTTTACATCCCCTCCTTAGAGGACAAAGTATAATTTTTCCTTTTACGATCCTAAAAAAGTATAGAGCGATTTATGCGATGAACTTCTGCCAAACAATTGCTTTCAGAGCACCATTAGTGAGGGCCCCTGCTTTCAGCTTTTTAACATATGACCTCAGCACATTGAAATGGCCTTTTCAGACATTGGAAAACTCAACAAGATGTGAAAAGAAGTCAAAGTGAAAGCCCAGGAGTGTGTCATGACAACATTTAACAACTGGCCTTATTGCAGAGCTCCTCAGAAAAAGCACATTAAGACTGGAACACCACATATCCTCAACATTTTATATTCTTAGGTTGCCTTAGTACTGAGGTGTTATTAACGCACCAAATCGCTGGTTGTGTCTGAACAGGATCACAAGAGCTGCCTATTAGAAAAACGCACAACTAAAATAGCTCCTTGGGCGTAAGCTGACCAGTCTATTCTGGGAAAATACTGTAATTCAAAAGAGGAGAACATCAATTGAGTACTTTCTCTGGTATTTGCTAGCTGCTGACCTTTGTGAGGGACCAGCCCACCTAACTCATGTCACAGAGGCCCACTCCATACAGTCAGGGGAGAAGAATAAGCATTTTCCAGAGGCAGTTTGATTTCAGTCTTTTCAAGAGAAACTCAATCCGTCTGTCATTCTTAATTGCCTAAATATGGAGGCAAGAGTGGCTGTGCTTCTAATTTGGGGATCTCAAGCAGGTTTGTGAAGTCAAGAAGGATGGCTCTATGCCCATATGCATAACCATACCTAGACCTCTCATGGTTTTTTCCCTTTTGAGAGCTGAAGTTATACAAATCTGGACATATATTACAAGGACATACCTATGCAAATCTGTATAAATCTTCAGATAATAACCTAACTGAAGCATCATTTTTCTCTGACAATTGTAAATGAACTAGTTCATAGTCTACGAGGGTCATACCGTTTGCAAAATGAGAATTGTTACATGCTACCTAAAATATAGGCAGGGATGTGGCAGTGGTTGTGCTAAGGAGAGCTCACCCAGGCAAGGCAGGAATTGCAGGCTGCTTTCTGGGTGAGGAGGCAGAAGGGCCTGTCTGGTGCTTTGCTGAAGCATCTGCATTTGTGCTTTTCTGTTTAGTTCAGTTGTCTCTGTGGGACAGGGCTCACTGTTGTCCATGTAACCGGCACGGTGACGTTCTTGCGAGTCGCTTGAGAACATCTGTATGTTTGTGCAGCAAAGGACCAGTGGCTCTTTGGTCAGACTCAGAGTTTGGAGCTACTTTGGGCTGACTTTTCGTGATAAGACATGAAATTTCCAGTGTATGAACAGAGGCTAATCATCATTCAAGCCATCCCACTCCTACCAGTTCCATGCTGGTGCCAGCAATAGATGCCCAGAGCCTGGAGAAGGTTCACAGGTCAGCAGGAAAGCACCTGAAGAGCAGCACAAAGGAGTTCCAGCCACTCCAGCCAGTAAGTGAGCTTCATCAGGGGCCCAATTTAAATGCCTCTATGCAAATGCACATAGTATGGGGAATAAACAAGAGCAGTTAGAAACAAATGCATGCCTGCAGGGCTGTGATCTTATCATCATCACAGAGATGTGGTGGGATGGTTCCTATGACTGGAGTGTTGGAATGGAAGGATACAGGCTTTTTAGGAAGGACAGGCAGGGGAGACAAGGACAGGGTGTCACCCTCTATGTCAGTGACCAGCTGGAGTGCATGGAGCTCCACCTGGGATTGGATGAGGAGCCGACTGAAAGCTTAAGGGTCAGGATTAAAGGCAGGGCAGGGACTGGTGACATTATAGTAGGGATGTGCTGCAGGCCACCAGACAAGGATGAGCGAGCGGACGAGGCCCTCTGTAGGCAGATAGAAGCAGCCTCACGTTCACAAGCCCTGGTCCTCATGGAGGACTTCAACCACTCTGATATCTGTTGGTGGGACAACACAGCAGAGCATAAGCAATCCAGGAGATTCCTGGACTGCGTTGATGTCAACTTTCTTCTCCAAGTGGTAGCGGAGCCCACCAGGACAGGTGCTATGTTGGGCTTTGTTCTCACCAACAAGGAGAGGCTGGTGGGGAATGTGAAGCTCAAGGGCAGCCTTGGCTGCAGTGAACATGAAATGGTGGAGTTCAAGATCCTTAGGGCAGTGAGGAGGGTGTACAGCAAGCTCGCTGCCCTGGACCTCAGGAGAGCAGACTTTGGTGTCTTCAGGGATCTGCTTGGTAGAGTACCATGGGATAAAACCCTGGAGGGAAGAGGGGCCCAGGAAACCTGGGTAATATTCAAGGATCGCCTCTTCCAATCTCAGGATCGATGCATCCGAACAAAGAGGAAGACAGGCAGAAACACCAGGAGGCCTGCATGGGTGAACAAGGAGCTCCTGGACAAACTAAAGCACAGAAAGGAAGCCTATAGAAGGTGGAAGCAGGGACAGGTATCCTGGGAGGAATACAGAGAAACTGTCCAAGCAGCCAGGGATCAAGTTAGGAAAGCTAAAGGCCTGATAGACTTAAATCTGGCCAGGGACATCAAGGGCAACAAGAAAAGCTTCTATAGGTACATTAGTGATGAAAGGAAGACTAGGGAAAATGTGGGCCTTCTCTGGAAGGAAATGGGAGACCTGGTTACCTGGGATATGGAGAAGGCTGAGGTAGTCAACGACTTTTTTTACTCAGTCTTCACTGGCAGGTGCTCCAGCCACACCATCCAAGGTGCAGAAGGCAAAAGCAAGGACTGGGAGAATGAAGAATCACCCACTGTAGGAAAAGATCAAGTTCAACACCATCTAAGGAACCTGATGGTGCAGAAGTCCATGGGACCTGATGAGATGCATCTGTGGATCCTGAGGGAACTGGCAGTTGAAGTTGCTAAGCCACTACCCATCATATTTGAGAAATCATGGCAGTCCAGTGAAGTTCCCACTGATTGGAAAAGGGGGAACATAACCCCTATTTTTAAAAAGCAAAAAAAACGAAGACCTGGGGAACTAGAGGCCAGTCAGTCTCACCTCTGTGCCCAGCAAGATCATGGAGCAGATCCTCGTGGAAGCTATGCTAAGGCACATGGAAGATAAGGAAGTGATTGGCAACAGCATTATGGCTTCACTTACGATCAAATCATGCCTGACAAATTTGGTGGCTACAGGGCTACAGTATTGGTGAATGAGGGAAGAGCAACTGACGTCATCTACGTTGACTTGTGGAAAATGCTTGACAGTGTCCCGCACAACATCCTGTCTCTAAATTGGAGAGATATGGATTTGATGGGTGGACCCTCGGTGGGTGAGGACTTGGCTGGATGGTCACACTCAAAGACTTGCAGTCCATGGCTCCATGTCCAAGTGGAGACCAGTGATGAGTGGTGCTCCTCAGGAGTCAGTACTGGGATGGGTGGTGTTTAACATCTATGTTGGCAACATGGACAGTGGGATTGAGTGCCAGCAAGTTTGCTGACAACACCAAGCTGTGTGGTGTGGTCAACACGCTGGAGGGAAGGGAAGCCATCCAGAGGGACCTTGACAGGCTTGAGAGGTGGGCCTGTGTGAACCTCATGAAGTTCAACAAGGCCAAGTGCGAGGTCTTGCACCTGGGTTGGTGCAAACTCAAGCACAAATACAGGCTGGGCAGAGAATGGATTGAGAGCGGCTCTGAGGAGAAGAACTTGGGGATATTGGTTGGCCAGAATCTCAACATGACCTAGTAGCTTGCACTTGCAGCCCAGAAAGCCAGCTGGATCCTGGGCTGCAACTAAGGAAGCATGGCTAGCAGGTCGAGGGAAGTATTTCTGCCCTTCTACTCCATTCTGGTGAGACCCCACCTGGGGTCTTGCATGCAGCTCTGGAGCCCTCGGCACAGAAAAGACACAGACCTGTTGGAGCAGGTCCAGAGGAGGGCCACAAAAATGATCAGAGGCCTGGAACACCTCTCCTGTGAGGAAAGGCTGAGAGAATTGGGGCTGTTCAGCCTGGAGAAGGAAGGCTTCGGGGAGACCTTATTGCAGCCTTCTTCTATGATCACAGCAAAGGAAAATGTACATGGTCTTAGAAGCTTGGATCCTGCCACTGTGCAGCATTTGAGAGAAACAGACTTGGACAATCAGGAGCAGTTGAAATCCTAAGAGGAAGAGTGTGTGAGAAGGAAAAAGGAAAAAGTAGAAACTAAAGACATGTGGTCAGGTGAGGGGAACAAACCAGAAGATATGCAATCTAGCTAGAAATATCAACACTTTTTCAGATACCCCTTGAAAAATCATAGAATCATAGAATAGTTTGGGTTGGAAGGGACCTTTAAAGGCCATCTAGTCCAACCACTCTGCAATGAGCAGGGACATCTTTAGCTAGATCAGATTGCTCAGAGCCCCGTCCAACCTGACCTTGAATGTTTCCAGGGATGGGGCCTCTACCATCTCTCTCTGGGCAACCCGTTCCAGTGTTTCACCACCCTCTTTGTAAAAAATTTCTTCCTTATACCTAGTCTAAGTCTACCCTCTTTTAGTTTATATGTATTTAGTTTGTATGTATTTAGTTTATATCTCCCATATATAAAAATTATATGTGAGAAACTTCCCCTTGCAGAGCAGAAGAGAGAGCTGCTGGAGGGCTGCTTGAAGGTTACAGCTTGTGGAGTGCAGAATCACTCTGCTGCCATGAGGTTCTTCAGCCATCCTAAAATTCAACTATCATTGGCAATGCTATGTTTAGGCAAATGAACAGAGAATTCAGCAGGAAATCTGTCAGCTGTCTCGCTAGCATAAAAACATGAAACTGTGAGGCTGGCAACTTTCCACCAGTGGTTATCAACAATAGAGGAAATTATTTAGGCAAATGTAGAATTATGCAGATTATATAAGACTTCATGCAAGGACATGGAGAAAAGCCAGCATGATTTTCTTAGATATCCTTTCATGCGGATGAGTGAAAGAATACGGCATGTAGGAGACCCAGGGTCTGAACAGTTGGCTGCGTTACTGAGATGAAACTGGAAGTTCAGGTTCTATGGAAAAAGATGTTTCACTTCCAACCCAGGTCACAGATTCCTGTACATACAAAGCAGGAGGAAGAGGAGCTAGTTTTCTCTGTTGGAAACTGCATAACGCATCAAGGGAAATACAAAACTGAAAACAAAAGAGGGAGAAGTAAAGAGTACCAACTTAGATTTTTTTCAAAGAAATTGGGTCAGTGTGGTATAGAATGTCAGATAAAGCGATGATCTTAGTGCTTGGAAACTGCGTTGATAGGTCAGATAAGGCATAGGAACACAACATTATCCCTGATGAAAAGATGCAATTGTGGTATAAATGCCATTTCTAAAAACTAATAGGTTGATTCCTAACCTTGGAATATTAAGATCATTGATTTTTATATTGCTTATGAAAGATACAGAGGGCAAGAAGGGTGGGAAGGGAATGGGGAGAGTCTACACAATCTGCATAAAGCCAAGTGCTGCATGTTGTATGAATACGATAACGTAACTTTGGGATCTTGAAAACATGTGGATCAATATTAATCAGCAGAGCCTCGGTAAAGAGTGTGGTGGTGGTGGTGGTCCTTTGATTGCTTGCCACGTTAGGCCAGAGAGCAAAATCTCTTAGGTGCTGCTTACATTTCTGTCTGTAATAGGTGGAAGGAAGAATGGCAGTGACGTAGGGCATCACAGTGGAAGACGTGCCGCCTCATGGAGACGATGCTAACATGTTATTAAAGTCTGAATGAAAGATGGATGGAAATATCTTACCTCAGGAAGTAACTGCCTTCTAAAATCTTCTTATAATGGATAGAGAAGTTCTACCCTAGTGGCTGGTGAGGAATCTGATCATAGCCTGATTATTTTCCATGCGGGCATGCAGGTGTGTGGCCTAAAAGAACAAGTGATAGATATGCTTTGTTCCTCAGAGGGGTAAATACACAAAGCTTAGGAAAACAAGTAGTAAAATTAACTGTGAGAAAAATGTTTTGCTATAAAAATGCAAAGAAGAGTTTTTAAAGAGGATTTTATTGGATGAGCAGATATAGATTCTCTTACGGAATGGGACACTATCGGCTAAAAGCCCATTCTATTTCAGGATTATGAGGAAGGCAGTAATTAAAAATGAAGAAGCAATATTATAGCAAAATGAAAAAAAGAGTAGGAGATGGTAATCAATACAAGTTAGAAGTTACAAAGTGTAGAAAATTGATGAAGGAAGCTAAAGACATCAGGAAAAAATCAATGGTTAGCAGAGCTGGGGACAGTAAAGATTATTTAAGTATGTTAGAAAGAAAAGATATCCTAGCAACAGTGTAAGGCATTACTTGATGGAGATGGCAAAATTGTTAATGATGCAGAAAAGAGAAATCATCAATAAACATTTCTGTTCTGTATTTTTTCTTAAAAAAATCAAGGTTACGTGTATGAATTGTGTGATGATGGTAAAGTACTTTCCAGATCAATGGTGACAAAAGAGGACCTTGTGCATCTACTAGGTTAGGGCAGTCTGAGAGAGCAGTTTGTATGACTTGTATTAAGAATGCCTCCTAATACAAAGAAACTATATAAATGAAGGCAGTGAGCAGAGGACTCATCTTTGTATGTGGGTAGGGTTCTAGGATATTATGATATTTTAGAGGATTTAGGAGGTCATAGTTATTAGACTGCAAGACATTCAAGAAAAGATCAACTTACAGACTCCATCCTCAACTCCTATGCTTATGCTTGTATCTTCTTGGAGATCCTTTTGCACTGGAAGAGCAGTGGGAAGTGGACCTGCTGTGAGTGAAGACCAGACTTGAGAAGCACAGCCATTGGAAGTCTTACCTTGGTTGAGTCATACAAGTGCAGCTGGAAACGGACTTGACTTTGGGAATGGGGGAGGTCCGCATGGCCACATTAGTATAGTTAAGGGACTGGTTTATACCACGAAGTTATGCGAAGAGTAAGATGGCATAAAGCTTTGACATGGCATTTTCAGAAGTGCTCAGTTTTGTCTTCCTTTGCTCCCATTTTGTTTTCGTAGGAACAGCTATTTCAACAGTGAATGTAATACTTCTCATAATGCTTCCAGAAACCTGCTCAGTACCAATGCTCTTGTGTTGAAAACACTTAGGGAGCTGAAACACTGGTAACAGAGAAGAAAACTACTGGCAATAATTGCTTTTCAGTGGTAGAGCCCTCCAACTTTCTGCTTATCATCTGTACTTCACCACAGAGCTGTTGATATCATAGCACAGAAGGGAATTATCTCTCCTGGTTGTGAAGATGGCAGCATTTGTTGTGTTTTGTATTAAATAATCTCAGGACAAAAATAAAAACCTGTTAACGGCTAAGGTAATTTAACAGCTAGGAATATTTATAGTTTATGTCTCTCCTGGGGCTTCCCTTGTAGAAGAATTATTTTGTGAGAAGAAAATTGGTCATTAGCTGCAGCAAATCATGCAGGGCCAGCACTGGCACCCCAGCTTCTCCTTCCCTCTGATACGGCTTTGCAGCCACCAAGACCTTGTGGCTTTCTCTTCTGAACCTGTGTGTTCCCAGCAGTGCCTTATTTCAGAACGACGTTGTGTACTGCCCTTCTACCCCTCTGTTGCTAACCCCACCCTTTTGAACTCAGCTTGGCTCTTGAACTCTTGAATCAAGACACCATCGTGGTAAGATGTGTTTTATAGTCTTGCAATTTGATTTTTTAAAATTGTATTCTGGGTCAGAGGCATCAGGGTACAACTACATCATGTTTTGAAGCTCTGCCGTCCAATGACAGCTTCTAGAAATTAATTTATATGAGACTTTATCCATAATTAGTGTTTATTACATTTAAAGTAGGCATTTAAAGTAAAGTGGCTACTTCAGGTAGCTCTCATTAACCGAAAACCCCTCATTATAAAGACATTTATCTTGAATTGTGGGTTTTTTTCCTTAACTTGGCTTCCTTTTTTGTTATTCTGCATTCTTCTTTTTGTAGATGTTTTTGGTATAAATCCATGCTCTGCCAATACAGAGAAGGGTTTTCTGAGCAAGATTCAATTGTTGTGCCGTTTACGTGTGTATTGCTAAAGTAATTATGGAAAGAGTTGCCGCCTTTTACGTCTTCACAATCGAGTGTATCTCACCAGTGAAAGAGTCACTTTCAAATTGTACAAATGGGTGGGCTGGAAGAGTATTTCACATATTGACATGTTATTTCAGTAATTCCCCTCCATACACGATTTCTCTTTACGTATTTTCAAAGCATTTTATTTTCCTTCTAAGTGGGTATTGTCTTGATGAGTCTCAAGATCTCAGGAGTTGGTAGAGTTTCACGTGGAGCGCTCTCATTTGCGCTTCTCGCAGTGACAGTAATGAGGGCAGTCGTGAAATGTCAGCGCAGCAGCTGTGGGTGACCCTTAGGAGACATGGACAGGCACGTGCCATTCCTTTGCACCATCTACCAGTGCAGACGTACGGCACCTGCAGAGAAAGTGGACGTAGAGCTAATATCAGTGATCTGAAATACGACAAGCATTACCTGACAATTGACAAATCAGAATGACTCTGCTTGTGCTCTACCTAATTTCATGCCTGTGCAATTACAGTTAGACGTGAATTATAAATCTTTTGGGGTGTTTTTTCTTTCTTTCATATTATATAGTGAACTCCACTAAAAGGTGATTTTATGGCTGGAATATGAACATGTGGAAAATTAACAGAGCTTGAGAAAAGCACTAAAGCTCTTCCAGTGCATGAATTATCTGGCAAGTGTGTTTTAAAACTGGTAAATCACCCATACCTCCGACAGAGACAGGAAAGGGATTCAGACTAAATTAGGAACTAACATTTTAGATCTGATTCTCCCTTAGATGCATGAGTAAGGAGAATAGCTTCTGTAATAATCATCGGAATTCTGCTACCTGCCAATTAGTCCTGAAAGAGATCGTTCTGATTTCTGCAGCTCATCCTCTTTGACACACTACCCATAATGTATGTGAAGGGCAGAACACACAATGATTTGGATTTTCTCAGCAAATTATACATCTGTTTAATAAAAACAAAAACCTGCATTTCAGTGTACTTTCCTAAAAGGGAATATGAACACCATAAAAAACTTCTAGAATATGCCATGTTTACATGACACAGGCTATATGTTTACTGGTAGAAAACAGCACTTAGATGAGGTCTTTCCCCATGCCTACATTTCAGTTATTTGTCTTGCTTCATCTAACAGTGAAGTCATTGTAGTGGCTGGGTGGCAGCACATTTTCCTTGCAGAGCACCTGATCCGATGCAATACTAGTGCAGAATGTGGAGTATGCTCCATGTTAAAGTAACAACACAGTAAAAGAAATAACAATTAGACACAAATAATCCACAATAACAGTACTGAAAATAGAGAAAAACAGTAAAGTATGTTTTATTGCGTAGTAATTGTCTTCTTATGTGAGTTTTCCATAAACTAAAATTCCTCTCTACGTGATGTATCTGAAAGACTTTTAGTTACAGAAGAACAGATTTGTTACTCATCTTTGGCTCTAGAAGAACCATTTTCTCTATTTTCCTTTTAGTAAATGGAAATGTGCCCAGACACAGTCTCAGTGAGAAAGTGCTAGGTAGTATATGCATTTTTTTGAGTAACGTGTACTGCAGTTGAGCTGGGTGATGCTATTCTGCTTTGCCCCAACGTTTAAATCACAGGAACCTCTAAAGAGAAAACAAAAGGGAAAAAGACCCCAGCAATAATCGTAGCATTAACAAAACTGTCCTTGGTGTGATAATGGACAAAATGTGAATATCTGGGAATGTGGCACCTCCTTGCCTGGTTCTGGATGGCCTGGTGGTGTTTCTTCTTCCCTGGGTTGACGAAGGGCTGGAAGACATGCTAACCATGGGCAGACACTGAGGTGGGCTGCTGTGGCTGGGGCACAGGGGTAGCCATGAGGGCTGCCCGGGAGGAGGCAAGACATTTTGCTGTGTTTTGGTGTGCACAGGCAGAGCAGCCAGCAGGCAGGCTCGTCTTCACAGCAGCAGCAGTGGCCAGCACCCTTGGGAGAACATGCGGCTGTGGGCAAGCACAAGTACCATCTCTGTTGTTGCTTCTGCTCTGCTTCCCCATGAAGGAAGTGGTGGTGAGGAGGTTTACTGAGATTTCATGCTGAAGTTTGGGGAGAGGAGATAGCTGCTCAGCAAACATGTTGGGAACCTGGAGGGTGCAGGACAGGCGAAGTGCCGTTTAAGGACTGGCAGAGGTCATTGCATGGTTTTTAAATGCTCTGCAAAAGGTGACTTAAAAAAAAAGACCAATAGCTATGTGAACACCTGCTCCTCAGGTGGCAACTGGAGGTGAAGCACAGCCAGCTGGTAACTGTTTCTTATGCTGAGCTTCAGGAGGGAACCATTGACTGGGATGAAGCTGTTTGGACTCAGATACACAGAAATGAATGCAGCTTTCCTAGTATGACTGCTTCTGGCATTCATGATGGAGCCAGGGACAGAAGGAAAAGGTCCTTATGATCCTGCACCTCACAGCCCATGGTTTGGTCCTGCAAGAGATCATGATTTCTGTGGTGATGCTCTCCTCTCTCTGGTGACCAGCAATAGGACACAAGGAAATGGAAGCAAGCTGCCTCAGGGGAAGTTCAGATTTGACATTAGAAAAACATTCCTTACAGAGAGGGTGGTCAGTCACTGGAACAGGCTCTGCAGGGCAGTGGTCACAGCACCAAACCTGTCAGAGTTCAAGAAGCATCTGAACAATGCTCTTAGTCACATGGTTTGGTTTTAGGTAGTCCTGTAAGGAGCAGGGAGTCGGACTTGATGCTTCTTATGGGTCCCTTCCAATGCAAGATATTCTGTGATTCTTTGACTTGCCCATGAAATGAGCACTGCCTCTCTAGGAGGGCCTGGGGACGGTGCACGGAGCTGGCGGAGTACACTGCAGATGCAACCAATGCTCCCTGTGGAAGAGCTATGAGAGGTTCGGGTTTGTGCTGGCTTCCAGGGTCAGACTCATTTTAAAATTGGACATCTACCCTGAGAGACAGTGGGCAAACGCTCCCTATAGTCGCTTGCTAGTGGTAGACACCGTCAAAGGTCCGTTCTCCTCCTTGTTTGAGACACCTCTCCCAGAAGAAGATTAAGGACCTTGTTGAACGGCCTGTTTCTCTCCATTGCCTGCAGAGGAGGCATATGTTGCCATAAAAGCCAGATGCCTACTTTTTAGGGGTGGATGAGATGTGTCTGGTCTTTGGAGTCTGGATGATGCTGAAAGGCCACCTTGTGTGATGCTGCCACAGCTGTTACAACTGCAAAGTTCAGTGATTTTAAGGGCTTATTGAAGCCCTTTGTCACTCTTGAAATAACACCTAAAAGTTGAGTTTCTAGATCTAAGAGTTGGGGTTTCTAAGGAAGCTGTTAAAAATGGGAAGAAAACATAATTAAACAACTTCTGGGTATTTCTGTTGCTATTACACTTTTCTTTTAGCTTATCAGTAAAAAGTATTCAAAGTGCTGAGTAGTTCTTCCTTGTATTAAAACTATTTCATAGAATATCAGATGCTGGATATGAAAAATACCCGCTGAGGAGAGGATGGAGAGCAACAGACATTTTGGTTTACCAGTGTCTCTGAGGAAAATAAAAGGATCGTTTCATGTCAGACCGAGAGTGAATTAGATGAAATTTTCAGTGAATTGAGGGCTAATAACCACCGCACCCCACAGCCTCCAAAATGCTTTGGGTTGAGCGAAACATTTTGTTTGACGTGAAATGAAAGGTTTTATTTTGGATTCAAACCAATTCAAATATTCTAAGAAATAAGGGAAATTTGTATACGGAAGTAACTTCAAATGAGAAAATCAAAACCTTTCATTTTCAAAATGTCAAAATGAAGCCTTTCCATTTTTCACTGATTTCTTTTGTCTGAAGCTAACAATTCAGCAAATTTGGTACAAATTCATGAAATATTTATGTGATGCTGAGTCTTCATTTTATTCCAACAAAAGGCTTACAGTTCAAAACTATGCCCATCTTAAGCGTTGTACCATGCTGTCCAGCCAGCCCTTTAACAACACCGGATTCTTCTCTCTTAGATATTCTCAAACCTGAAAAGAGTCTGTGACAGACACTAATAAATATGACAAATGTGTATCTTCCTTCATAAAAATATAGAATTGCTGTTAAAATGCAGAGTAAGATATCTTAACTCCTTGTAAAACAGACTTAAATTACAAAAACGGCTGATATACGTAGTTTAAATGATGGGACGCATGACATAAAACTTAATCCATTTACTGATAACAGAGTGTTTTAAAAATCTTCTTCTGAGAATATTTCTTTATGCCATATTCTGCAGTGTTTTGCAATGAATGTCCTTGGATTTGGTTCTGTTTTGCTGGAGTTCTTCTTCCATGGTTTCACCAAAGGTGCTGGGTTAACCCTGAACACATAAATTACAAATATATATGCATGACTTGCTGTGGATTTGCATGATTATGGCAGCAAAGATAGGCCTGGCATAAGGCAAGACAACAAGCTATTGATAAGGCCAGTTGAGGCAGGCTTGGGATTCTTTGGTCTTTCTGGACAGTGTCTTGATTTGTGCTATAAATAATCACGGGTTGGGTTTTATGTTGGAGCCTTTGTGTGGGAGCTAAATGGGATGACCTGACCTTTGAACAGGTCTTTGTGCTCCAGTTCAGAGGGATGGCACTGTGTTCAATGCCACAGCAAACGTGAAGGGGGCTCTAAGGGATAACAAGAGCGATGCAGGACGCCCTTGCCGCTGTCAGTTTGTCATTGGGGATCCTTCTCATGTCTCTTTTTGCTGATAGGCTTCAACTTTTTTGTGAAACATTTTCAGCAAATGATTGGGAGAACTCACACACATCCAAAATTTATAAACTGCAAAGAATATTTTCAGGAGGGGGGAGAAGAGGAACTGTTAACGTAATACATGCCAGTTTTGTTTGTGCATGTGTACTCGCATACAGAAAGAGGAAAGATTATTTGTTCATAGCATAGGTGAAGTATTTAATTATGTGGAAACTTTAGGTTATGGTTGAGGGGCAGATTTAATAATTAATGCAATTAAAGTAGAATCTACAGAAAGTCCAAGACAGAAAGTAATTGGAACGCCTTTTCTCTTTGCTAAAACGATTACACGAGAAGGGGATCTGTGCCAAATCCGACATGTTCTTCACGAGTGTAATCCTGCTTGCTTTTGGGGACTGTTTGAATGGGTCCCTTTGTACGTGTCCGCCAGATCATTTCTGTGTAGTGAGGAGTAAGGCTCAGTGCGAAGCATGTGCTTCTGTGGTCTCTGTTAAATTGCATTGCAGCTATGGCTTTATTTTTTTTGTTTTAAATTCAGACTGGTTTAATACTTGGGGAATTCTGGCTTCACAATATTAAAAATGAGCACAATATAGGAAACAGCTGTGAGTCTCAATGCATATTGTTCTTGGGCTTTAGAACAGGTGGTATCAAAATGCGGTCAGATTTCACTCATCCTGTAATTGCATCGAGATAAAAGCAGGGCACAGAAGTTGCCTCTCCTCGTTGCCAGTGGAGAGGCTCGGGGTGGTGGGGAAGAATGGCAAAGCACGGAAAGCAGATCCATGGAGCAAAGCCTTCTAGACCTGGCACGCTTCTTGGTCCTCCTACAGACTGATGAGACCTCTCAGATGTGGGTGCAAACAAGTCTTTCCCATCTCACACCTTGCTATTGAGTGCAAATTGAATCTTATGTGAAGGTGGCTAAAATGAACTGCTAATAGCTGTATTAAACAGTCTTTGGGATCCGTATGGCGTCTCTGCAAGACAGGCATACAAATGCTCTCCTCGCAATTGGAATGAAAGCACATGCAGCTGGTAGTCTTCAAGGTTTCCTTCTGGTGGCTTGCTTTCTCTTTTTCCCTCAGAAATGTAAAGATATCATCAGCTGGGGTAGCAGGTCATAGGGTTTCATTTTAATGGAGGAGGAGGGTGATAAAGACATGTTTTATTCACAGTCAGAGAATGTTTTCGTGCAGCGTGAATGGGGACTGGAGCTCGTTTAGCCTTTCTCTGTAGCCTCTCAGAGCTGTGCTTTACAGAAGAACTAGTTAGAATTTATGAAAGTTTCATTACTAGATTTGTCAGGCAACATCTGTCTGTTGCAAAGAAGACAAACCCATTTAAATTCTGGAGATTAAAAGGCATGTTTCCTTACTCTTTGGTGTCAGACCTTTGTGTCTGCTGCCTGCCCGAGGCAAAGAACCTGGGTCTCACTTCTGCTGAAATTAGGTGTGGATTTCCTGCTGACGCTGGGGAAACAGGGATGAGGTCTCCTGCATAGGGATATACTGCCCAATGCAAGTTCCCTGTGCAGAGCCCTCTACCATAGGAGTGCAGGACCCTGATTTTTAGCCTTTCTTGCTTTCATTTCCCACTACCGGAGAGATGCTACCTGCTGCAATAGTGTAAAAACTGCAGCAACTTGAGGTCCCAGCCCTGTGGCAGGTGTCCCCTGCTTCCTTGGCTTTGGGACACCTCACTAACTCACCCCAGAGTATCAATTCTCAGGTATCAGCCTGACAAGAAGTCTTGGGGTGGCACTCAGAGGGACAGCAAAAGGGTCCAAGGCTTAGCGCTCAAACCTTGGCTCTAAAAACCAAAGGCAAAGTGCAGCCAACTGTCAGCAGGGACATTAGGAAGCCCCAGAGAGCTGGAGGAACTCCAGCAGCTGCTGAAATAGCTTCTGAAGGGTGGCACAATAAAGGAAAAAACCACCAATTTTTACCTTGCTTAGAAAATAAGGGATGTCAAAAATGGGATGAAATCTTGCCTTTGCTCAGCAGCTGACATTTTGTCATGAGTTCTGTAATTCTCTTGTGATAGAAGACGGAAATTTGCAAGAGGGGTTGTGGTGAGATCTGTCTCTATGTGAGGATTCAGGCAGAGTGCTGTGGTGGATTGAGCTCCTGAAGGGATTTAGGAGGCCATGCTCCACACAGGAGATACGAACACAGCTCCCAGTAACTAAGCTCCTCCTATGTCCCCTCAAGAAGTGACGCTGTGTGAGGGGGACAAAACAGGAAGATGGGACACGCCAAAAGACCTAGGAACAGGGCAGGGGCGCACGTTTCCCTCAGTTTCCCGAGTTCTGGTTCCAGAGGTTTGAAAATTTCTGTCATGGTCCCCATGTACTCACGCCTCTCCTCTCTGTGAGACGTGTGGTGTATGATACACAAAGTATTCGGGGACCTCCCACTAGACACCTTTCTATGGGCACGTAGGATTAGGTCCATATTAGATTTCTACACCATTTGAAAGATGGTATTTGAACTAAATGTGTTGCATTTAGCCTTTGTTGAGGCTTTGCAGGGTGTGTTTCCCCTGCGGTGTGATGCTGTCCACAGAAGCCATGCTCTGCAGCCTGCGCCCACCAGCAAAACTGGATCTGAGGATGCCTGCACACCAACAAATCATGTTTACTTCCTCCTGACATGAACACTGGGTTTGTACCCATGATCCATCAGTTAATTTTGAATGTGCAAATCAGGAGAACTCTAGGAATGTAGGATACAAGTGAAGGCAAGCTTTATTCAAAAATATGTACGTTGTTTGTGGCTAGAGCACTGAGGAAGCCTGTGGCTTGTCCACACTTACCTTAAGTCAGGCTTAAAATCACATTAGTTGAAACAAGTTAGCTAACGCGTTTGCAGATGGAAACACTTTTCCTGTTGTGATGTGGCTAGAGGAAACATTTTTGTGTTTGCAGTAGTGAGGAATACCTTGAATGTATATGCTCGTGGTACTTAGAATAAGAGTGAGCACCTGGCAACTGGGTTATCACAACCTTGTGAGGTACTGGCGCTCATAACAGATGTCCTTGTCATGACAATCCAGTTGAAAACCAGTGCAATAAAACAAAACCAAAAGGAGAAAAAGGATTATGTTTTTACTACAAAAGAGACAGGGCTGGAAGAAGGAAAGGGTCTCCATCAGGAAGATGAGGACCATCTCCCTTTGGCAGCAGCAAAGATGTAGATGGGCTTTCGGCAGACGTGAAGCTGCCCGGGTGCACAGGGTCTGCCCATTCGGCACCAGCCTCGGGTCCTGGTCCCCTGCTCAGGCCAGCAGACTGTCCCCAGGAGGGAGCTGGTGTGCAAAGGGATGGCTGCAGCCTCTGCAGCTGCCATTTTTATGGTGTATTTTGAGATGGCGGTTTCCAAGTCGGATCAGTCGGGTGATCGGTGCAGCTCGGCGGCACTGCACGACCTGGAGGGGTAGCAAATGGTGATGCGAGGGGGGAGCGGTGCTTGGGGGTCAGCAGAGTGAGCTGCTGCAGCCAGCGCTGCCCCGAAGGCAGCGTCTTCTGCAACAGCACCTATCCCTTGTTCTATCTCACTTTATTATAAACAGTAGAGGCATTAGGGAAGTTATATTGTCGAAGTCGAGAGTTTTTCAATCAATTAAGCAAAGCATTTATTAAACAACCTATCTGGGGGATTGTATTGCCTTTTTTAGCCTCTCTTTTTTAAAGGAGTTGATACATCTCTGGCACAAGAAAAAGAAACGGCCTAGTAACATAAAGCAAAAAAGTACTGGGAAGCTGGAAGCCAGTAAGCATATATAAGAGCTCTCATCACTTTTAATTACCTCTGTGCAATACTGATGAGAAGTTTAACAATGCATTTGGAGAAGCTTTCAAATTTTACCAAGTCACATCTAATCCTTAATGCACTGACTATCCAGACACAGAGGCACCATTTTCTCTAGTCTGATTTACACACACAGTATTTTATATCAATATCTTCACGTGGCATGCAGAAAATCTTATTTCCCAAAGAGTCATGGGATTTTTTTTGCTGTCATCTTGCTTATACTGTTGCTTGCTTGCTTTTTGTGCTCAGTATTATACTTGGTATGGTGTTTTAATTCTCTTTTTTTCCCCTTCCCAGTTCGTTGGTTTGTGTGTTGGTAGCAAATGATTCTTATTTTCAGGTTCTTTGAATATAAATCTGACATTTACACAGTTTGTATGTGGGGAAACTGCTGTGTTTTCAGAAGGCTGAGATGGTGTTAAAAAGCAAGTACTGGAAATAAAAAGGCATTTCATACCTACTCATGCATACAACATTCATACCTTGAAAACTAAACCCGTATACGCACAGAGCCAACATTTGGGTCATCTGACTCCAGGCTGATGTCTGCTGGAGCAAAACTGGCTTGTGGTTGAGCAAGGCTCTGGCTACCCATGTCTCCTCTGGGTCTTTGTCCCTCCAGTTGAGGTGTTACACAGATTTAGCATGGGACTCANAGAAGCCCAAGCCCNGCTGTGACCAGGAAGGCTGGATGGGGCCATGGCGATTCTGGGTGCTCCGCTGCTGGTGGTGAGGCTTCTTGGTAGACGCACGCAGGGAGAGTCCCAAGTTTCTGTGAGTATTTTTATATGTAGCACTTCTGGGGAGTCAGCAGGGCACTGATAACCAGCTCTTCTGTTATATTTAAATAAAAGTTAGACTGGGCTGCCCCTGAAGGTACCATCTTAATTGCAAGTGTGGATTGTATGGCTGGAAGATGCCATGGTGACCTTTTACATCAGGCAGGCCCAGAAAACCTCCTTATAAACGATTCATAACTTTTTTTTTTTCATTTGTTAAAAATAGTTTACAGCATCTCCATAGCTCAGGGCAGTTGTGTGCCCATCTGTTCTGCCTGCTGCGAGTTGTTAGTTCTGGATTTGGCACTGTGGAAGGAAACTGGCATACGACAAAGAGGAAGCAGGACCTACATTGATTGACAGAGTATTTTCTCAGTGGGAAAGTGCAGTGAAAACAGGCACAAAAAGGGATAATCCACAAGATATTTATCTCCAGGGATCTAAATTATATTAGGAAGTATACAAACAATGATCTGGTTTCTCTCTAGACGCCACTGGGTCTACACATTCTTGTGCTATCCTTTAAGATAGATTGTTGCTAAAGGAATGAGTAAGAGAAAAAGTCTTTGTTGATACATTCCCTGGGAATCCACTACAATGCTCTTCTGAGCTTTGCGTGTGTTCCCGGAAGCATCCTGTGTCACGTTACCCTTATGTGTAGTTGCAAAAATGTGGAATTTAATCACAGTTTGTCCAACTTAATTTGTTTAGGCTGTTGTAACTGTACCCATGAACCTGTATNTGCTGAAAGGTGCATGGTCCTTACTCAGGAGGAAATTTTTTTTTATGCTGATCCTTAGCTAGGGAAAAAAATGTAGAAAGTGGGGAGAGAAACCTTTGGGATGAAGAAGCAGATGGTCCACAGCTATGAGGAAGTTTAATGGCTTAGTGTTTTAGTGGGCTTCTGGAAGTTGTAATGCCTGTATGTGGAAAAACAGATGGTGGCACTGTAAAAGTGACTGGTACTTGTGCATACAAAGCTTGAGATATGGCATTTTTGCCTCCAAACTGTATCTGTGAATACATCGATGAACTTACGGTGGACTTACCAAGGGCATAAAGAAAATCATTCTGACTGGCAAATGGCAGTGTTATTGTTTGTGTCAATGTCGTCGTGGCTCATGGAAGGCTCACTGGATTGCCATTAAATTGCACTATAGCGAAAATAACTTTTATAAGGCTGCAGGGGATTTTCTGAGCTATCTCAAAAAGTGGAAGTGTGTAAACTAAAAATATCACGTCCATTTAATATCATTGAGAGGTCATACCCAGTGAGTGCACTCTGAGACAACGCAGATGGCACATTGCTCTCCTCTCGTCTTTGCAGATCGAGAAAAGAAGCACTGTCAAACTCCCATTGTCTCTCCTCCCCCCTCCACCAGTGTTAATTTCTGCAGGAGTGTTTCATTGCTGTCACTGTGAGAACACTGGGAGCTCAGCACTAGCAGTGCTGCTTAAAACTGAATCAAAAATAACTTGTGAGGGGTTTGGAGAGTGGAGACAATCAACCTCTGTCCTATGTGATAAACAAAAGGGACTCGATGGAGAGGACGATTAGAAAGTGACAATGCCCAGACTTGTCCTGGTCTTACCCTTTCTTTGTGGCCACCTGCTTCTGGTCACCCTTGGGGGTCTTTGAACAGGACTCTGGGTTTTATTTGGTGTTTTAGATGACCGACAGACCTTTATTTGCCTCTGCTGGACTCAATCTTTCTCACACTGGATGCTCATTGCTTGTCTGCTTGAATCATAGAATCATAGAATCATTAAGGTTGGAAAAGATCTGTAAGATCATCAAGTCCAACTCTCTGCCCATCACCACCATGCCTGCTAAACCATGTCTTGAAGTGCCATATCTACACATTTTTTGAACACCTCCAGGGTCACATTGTCCAGGCTGGCAGCTTTCCCACTGGAGCAAGATGCTGAACTTGGTGTTCCTCCTCCTGCATGTCACCTTTCTTCTGGATCGCCTCTGAGCACTTCTAGTTCAGGATCACCCAGTGCTCAGGAGCTATCTCGACCTGCTTGTAGGCAGGGCATGGGGCTTTGCGGCAGCGCTGGCTTGGAGGCTATGCCGCAGCCCTCCCGCTGGGCCATTTGCCGTGCCGACGCTGGGCTGGCTCTGCTGCCTGCTTCCGGGCTGCGGTTACGCTACACAGCTGAGCCCGTGCACTCGTCTGGAAAACTCACCCAAAGCGGGGCAAGCGGTATTCCACTGGGCTGGGTGCTTGGATCAGTTCAGTGCTAAGATGGGGACAGAGGGAGCAGGGGTTCAAGAAGAGGTAGAGCAGAGGAGGAGGAGAAAGGGGACTGTGCCTGGCCACAGCCCCGAGGCATTGGGTCACCTCCTCTGCAACCAAACAGTCAGGAAGGTGAGTGCTGGCTCTGCCTGTTCCGCGGGAGTTTGTAGGTCTGGTGTTTGCCCATGCAACGTCTGTTGGTGCAGTCTTTGTTTTCCCCACGGACTTTTGCACTTAAGCAGCTCTGCAGTGATTTGCTTGTGGCATTGGGCAGCTCATAAACGGTCTTTGATCAGTGAGCCATAAAAGCTGGATGTCCTTGCTGATTATTTTCACTTGATCAGCAATCCTGGGTATCACTCACTACAGCCTTATCGATACGTACGTATGGACTTGTTGTGCTTCGACTGACACCTTTCAGATGACCTCAGAGCATGATTTATTACTCATCCTTTTGTCAGTGCCAAGCAGCAGGCACTTCATAGATAAATAAGGGAAACCTCTACCCTGAGGAACATACAGCCTAATGCCAAGAGCACTAATACACTGTTGGTGAAACGGCGGTGATGAGGTGGGATTCACTGCATTCCAGCGTGAGAGGGGAAGACCTGGAGCACGTGGATGCGGCCAGGCGTGAGGGCCATTGCTAACCCTGTGGCACTGCTGTCTACTCAGCCCATTCAGAGAGCAAGCTTCTGTTCCTGGAGCTGACGGTTTGTCACCTTATACGAACTTACAAATAAACAAACAATTTCATCACGAATTGGAGCATTTTTCTGAACAACTTTATAGAAAAGATTGTGGCTTATTTCTTTCTGGGAGTGAGATTTTATCCTTCATTTGTTAATCTTGGCCCGTAAGTAGAGGGGAAGGTGAACTCCTTCCTGAAGCTGATTAGGCGTGCAGAGGATACACACTCGTTACAGGCACGGTCGTGATAGGATTTTAAAATGTTTTATTTGACATCTGCATTACTCAGACAACTGTTCCTGCATGAATTGCTAGCTGACGGAATATTAACTGGGGAAGACTGTTGTCTGTTTAGTTGGGAAACAGTTAAGCAGGTTTGGGGTTTTGATGAAAGATACTGCTTAATGGAAGACAGAGGAGATTTTTCTGCCTTTGTAAGAACACTCCAGAGTTGACATTCGCTTAATTTATGAAGAAAGAGTCCTATAACATCAAGCGTTTTTTTCTCTGTAGGCACTGAAATTTGGAAAAAAGTATTTATGACTTCCTAATTACTGAAAGGTTGTCATTCAGGTCATCAGAGTGAAAGTGGAAGGAGGTCTGGGTGTCAGTCTTCTCCCGGCTTCAGAGGATTTTTCTTGGGAATGGAAAATATTTAAGCAGAGTATGTAGGATGGAGACTGAGAAACCTGGTGCAATACGGGTGTATTGGCACGTAGGAGAAGATAAGACACTCACTGAATTAGAGTACTTCTGTGGAATAACGATCTGTAATCATTAGTGGATTAGTGGGCAGAGCCAGGGGGGACAAGCAGCAGCTCCTGTGCGCTCACCAGCTCCTCCCCAGCTTCCAGAGCTCGTTGTTTCATGACGGCCCTTTTCTGGCGGTCCTTCTGCTTCTCACACGTGACCCTGCCGTCCCGGGTGTCTTGCTTGCTCCGTGAGGTTTCCGCCAGAGCCTTTTCAGCTTTCAGAAGCCGTTCCTGCCAGGCAGAGCAAACAGCCTGCTCAAAGGCAGGCTTTCCCACCCTAGCAGCAGCTAGCGTTGGTGGCAGTCCTGGTTTGGGGGAATTATATTTTTTTAAAGGTCTAGGAATTAACTTCAGGGAGTGGAAATATCCATATTCGTAAATAAAGCACTGGCCTGAATTTGTGCCCAAGTTTAATCAGAACCAAAACCGTATTTCTAACATGAAATGCCTTTTCAGCAGAGGAGGAAATACCATAATGTCCCAGTACTCACTTACTCATGACATTCTAGCTCAGCTTTGTATACTGAAAAAATTCAAAGTGTTTGACATAGGCTTACATAAACAGTTACCCTTATGGTGCTCCATCCAAGTAGAGCCCAAGGCAGTACTTGAGACTTACCCACTCATAACTGTGAGAAGAATGTGGGACCATCCCTCAGAGTCATTTTAGCTTTATCAGCTGGGATTTGTAGTGCTGGGAAGGAAAAAATAAAAGGCTTTTTTTCAGCTCCCAAAATGTTTTGGCTTCTTATTTGATTTTTTTTTTAATCTATTTTTCCGTTTTTTTAAGTTTAGTAATGTGAAAACCAAACTAAAGCCTCATCTGGTCATGGGCTTGTGCATGAGCTTCTCTGTCACAGCCCAAAGTGCAGCTTGGTCCCGCCGATTCCAAATTCCTGAAGTATGACGAGTTCAGCTTGAGCTACGTGCATGTATATGCGCAAGTCATATTTTGCCAAGAGGAAGGGAAATTTCCCTCAACACCATATAGCTGAGTTTCTCAGGCTAAACCTCTGTAATTTATAAATTAGAAATGTTGGAGAGCTGGAGGAGTAGAGAGGGGTAGGCGTACAGTGTGCTCCGGGGAAAACAGCATTGCTTTATCATCAGCTTTTGCTGCACGATTAGAGAACAAAGCTGGGGAAAGAGGCTTGTTTGTGGTTGCACGGAGTAAGAGAGTTATCAAGGAACGTTGTATTACCTACACAGGAAATATTGCGGTGGATATATGAGTTCCCTCATAACATTTGTTGATGCTCTCAGGCTTTAATATGATTGTGATTCATTTCTGGAAACAGGTCCTCTGTGTTTCTCACAGTTGTGCTAATTTTTTAATCTAACGTTTCAAGTAAGGTCCCTCCTTTATTTTTGGGGGTAGGTTTTGCCTTCTTAAAATACCTACTTGCATGCATACTTGTGCAGAGAATGCTTCACCTATTTTTATTCTGAAAGGATCTATTTGTTGCAGATTTTTAAAGGCCTTTGCTTGTGCTAGGAAGTTTGAAAACATTAAAGGACTGGAGTCAACTTCATTAACAGATATAAATACAAGCATGGTCTCTCTGTGAACCTTAGACTAGCGAATAGTTAGAGAAAATGAGCTGTTGGAGTACATACTTCCCTTGGGTAAAAAACTGTGTATTAAACATTAAACAGCATGCTAACATCTTTAAAGTGAAGAAATAAAATCCCGTTCAGGTAGCTCCTACAATATACAAATAAATTGCATGTGCATCAGTATTAGAAGCAGAACAGAGGAAGTTTTATTTTTACTTTAAAAAATTACTAAAGAGGCCTTTGACACTGTATTGTAGAGCATTGGCAGATAAAAACCTGAAACTTAACCACTGAGAAATGAAATTAAACTCTAAGTAGTGTTTGTTTCAGAAACCAGATGCTATTTAGAATCCTTCAGAATGAACAAACTGCATTTTTACACTGAAAAGGGAGATGCAGAGGCCTTATATTTTTTTTTTACTGACATAATGAACTAGAGGACTCCAATTTTCAGCCTTACGAAGTCAACTATTCTCTCATTCCAGTTTTAACTGTGGAAAGGCAGACTAAATTTGTTGTCTTCTACTCGTTGTATTCGCTTCTCAGGTTATGCTTCACTACTAAACCTAGCTCCCTCTGGGTTTAGTAAAAGAAGTTGCTTTTCCACGTTGGATTGTTTTTTCCTGCAGCATATTGTGGAGAGAGGTGCTGTCTCAGCTAATAAGCAAATCACTCCACGAGCAGCCAAAGTAATGATGCCTGCTTTCCAATGGATGCATGGCTCTTGGTTGATTGACTTTTAACTGAATTATGCTGCAGCTGCAATGTGCGTTCATCCCTTAGTAGGCACCAGAGAATCCACTTCTCAGCCAAAGTTTTTCTCCCACAAGGGTGGCTCTCTTGCTTAGCAACACACGGTTCAGCTGAAGCTCTTCTGCTGTCTAAGAGCTCAGAAAGCCTGTTGCTCTTTCTTCCTTCCCCTTCCCGGCTGCCCTTGCTCGTGTGGGTTCACCACCATCTCCTCCAAGGAGCGTCACGATGCCTTTGAGCTCTCTGCTCTGTGCTGCCTCAGGTCGGGCTGGAGGCATCCAGAGGCTGAAAGTCACGGGGGCAGCAGGAGAGGCGGGCGCATTGTGGCATCACGCAATCCTCAGAAAAACAGGCTAAAAACTGAAGAAAATAATTCAGAAATGCTGTGAATGGTTCACGTTTGGATCTTTCTTCCCGAGAGTGGATGCTCAGGGGTCTCAAGCACCATTTGCCAACCCAGCAGAGGAGCCCATGGCAGCAGGAAGATGATCGGGTCCTTGTCCTTGTCCTGTTCAATTGAAGGCAGAAACTCATTCCTGCAGCTGTCGCAGGACTGTGCCTTGAGCACCAGCGTGGTTGCTCTCAGCCGTTAGTCCTGAAGACGTTTTGTCATGAGGTGCTAAATATACTCACCAGAGCAGAAAAACAGTCTTCATCCTGCCTGTGGTAGAGCTGGGAAGGGAGCAATGTAGATTCCTGCTCCAGTGAGCGTGTGCTTTATAGAAAGTGGAACTGTTCCAGTAAATAAGCAAATAAATAACAGCATCCACCCGCTGTGTGCTACACAGCTATCCAGGGACAGAAGAGATGTGAACTTGGGTCATCTGCTTCTCAAATGCGTGTTCTGCTCTGGAGAGATTTAACTCTGTGGCTCTTCTCATTCTGTAAGTGATGCCCGAATCCCCTTCTGAACGTGGCCTTTTGCATAAGAATGACCCAAATGAAATTAAACTGTGTATTTGACCATAAAACAGGACGTGCACTTGCTGGAAATTGTCCACAGCCCCACTTTAAGAGAAGAACGTATTTTTTATGCACATATATGTGAGCAAGCCAAAAGGTAATAGCTTCTGGATTGTGGTGGGTTTTCTTCTTGTTAAAATCCTTTTGGACCAAGCTCTTACACAGGTGTTTTATAGCATTTCAGGACACATTTTTTCCCTGCTGTTCTGAGAAGAAAGAAATTTTTAAATCTTAGCATTGATGGCATGCTAGTGTTATAATGGTGTATGGTTAATACATTGCTGAACCCGCCATGGATTGCAGAGGTGTTTTGCACAGACATGCAGAATAAGAGAAATAGGCACCTTCCTCAGAAAAAAAAAATAATTGAATGTAGTGTTGCAGCAAATACGTAGTTACTAGGCATGTATGCTATCAGCTGTGGTACTTTTTTTGTGACAATTCCTAACAACACAGTTGGTTTTCAGGTAGCTTGTTTTAACCGCTGCTGAATTCAGAAAGGGGTTTTTTTAAAGTGTGCATTGCTCTGGCAGAACTGCTTCTAACCCATAAACCGGAATAATACCTTTGAGATCAGCAAGCTGCTTTGGCTTTACAGCCAGGTAACTGAGATGAAAGTCTCGCCCAAAGATTCAGTCCCCCAGCATTTCCAAACCAGATAGTAACCACGCGCTGAACTACTTTAGGAAGTGGGGAGCTGTTGAACGTAGTGAAGGTTTTGAACTAAGGAATATATGAGCACTATATATCTTCTTTTAGGACTCCTTTGCCTTTTTTGGTCTGCTGTCGTTTCACTTACTGTTTTTATGTGCTTGGGTATTGGAGAATGAGAGTGCGAGGGCAATTGTTTAAACCTTGGTTTGCTGACCAAAGGCTGTAGGACAAAATGATGCTTTATAAATGCCAATAAATGCAGAATTTTTTTAGACTGCCATGATGAAATTGCTGTTAGGAGGGCTGCTAGCTCTTTTAATTATGTATTTTAAAGGAAGCATTTTAAATGACCAGTACCTCATAATTTCTCCCTCTAGTGTATAATTTAAATAATATAAAGGAATTAAATTCCCATGAGGTTACGGATAGAAAAGGACTTGAAATATTGCCTAGAGATAGGTTGGGCTTTCCTGTTAATGGGACTCATTTTTATGCAGGGAATTGCCACATTCAAACTGACACCCTTTCACTTTAATATTCCTTTTTGTTCTTCAGTCTCTGAGTGACAACATCCTAAAAGAGCAGTGTGTGGCAGATGATTAAAAAGGACAAATATTCCAGACGGCATCCTGAATTACCTCCTGAGCAGCACTGATGATTGCTCGAGCCCTCTCTGGGGCTGCAAAGATGATTCAATACGCTCTAATTGAAACAAATATGTGAGAAGGAAAAAATAAGCTGTGTTGGTATCCGTACTCAGAGCTATATCCAGAACCTGGCTTCCTCTGGGTTTTTCTGTACATATGCGCTCAGCTGATGGTGACTTAGCAGAGGCGTTGCCTGGCGCTGTCAGGAATCAGCAGGCGCGGGCAGGCAGGGTGAGCGGCTGGCAGCAGAGAGGGCGCATTAAGACACATTCATCTAACATGTGTTTCATTATCTCCATCACATTATGAACGGCCATTACAAAGTAATTCTGTATGGTCTGTGCATTGCGTATTAAAAAGGATGGTTACTAGTGGGATTCATGAGGCAACAACTGAATTTCTTCCTTTGTGAAAGCAATTAAGAACACTTCCAGTAAAACATTTCCCCTAAAAATGTGGAAGAAATCTGAAGGGGCGAGGAAGACAAGATCTGTACAAGAAGGCACTATGTTGCTTCCATCCATTGAGTGCTTGTTTTTCTCTCAGTTTTTCCTCGCTCAAAAAATAATAGCCCCCCCCCAAATTTTGATGGGATCCCTCCTGGAGCGAAGTGTTGTTGTGAACAACACCCAGCAGTTGAAAACAGGAATTCAGAGGTCCCAGCACGGAGCTTTGTCAGGTCTGTTATGTCCATACTCCATCCTGTTTTCCTACTGCAGACGGGATCAGGAAGCTGACCTGTTGTGTAGAGGGGAGCATATTGGCCTGTTTTGACCACTGAGAAAATCTGTCCTTGAAAGCAAAACTCACAGGAGATGAGAACAGCCATTTTTCAGATGGTGCAAGCCCTATGCCTCAATCACTGCTGCTTTTCTATATCTCACTCTGCACAGCGGAGCTATTTGGATCATTAGGTCTGCAAGATGCTGACTGTGTTATCTGAAAAAGCAATAAACTTTTTTTGGGGGTAACTGAAAGTCAACCTTGATACTGCTGCTAGTTTCTCTCTGTTACACGTGTATATGGTCCCTTGGGTTGGGATTTCCCAAGTGATGGTTGGCAGGCCAGCGGGACACAGCAAATGGCTCTCTCGTATTAGCGCTGACCCAGCTGGCACATTCAGGTGGCACAACATGCCCTGGTACAGATGTTTCGCCTGCAGGAGGACAGCCACGTTTGGATGGTGCCATATTGTGGCTTTATAGGCTTTTACCCCGACTTTGGTGGGAAAATGCTTTAACACGCAGGCTTAACAGTAATTTTATCTAGGCACTTAAATTAAAAAGGCACATGTACCCTGAAGCCTTTTGCAAATATTTGAGGCACCTTGGATATAATTTGAAAATTCCACCGTCAAAAGTGGCACTCAGAATAATTGAAGTGCGGGAGTGACCTTTGTAATAACTCAACAAACCAGACAAATAGAAAGCTGAAACTCCTGTCTTGCCAGCAACTTGCCTCTCTCTCCACAAATAAGCTATTCATAAATCGCTACGGAGAGGGTAAATTGTGTGGCACATATTTCATTTCCTCTGTCTTCAGTATATCTTACCAGATGCCCTGTAGCTTCAGATAGATGCATTTTTTTCAGATTAAGCACTTCCTAAAAGTAATGGTCCTTGATAGCAAAACTGGAGAATGATTTGCTGCTTGATTAGAGACCAAGTCCATGAAAATAACCCTTTTGATTGATGTACTGTATTACAGTGAGTGATCCTTCCCTGCTTGGGCTTTGCATGACTTGATTTTGCAAATAGCACTGACTGTGGATGGACTATGACAGTCCAACCAATGGCACATTGCGTAGCATAAATCATAGCCCAAAAGCAGGAGTTCAGCTAAAACGCCTAGTTGACTGGCTCTGGTTACATTTCCTTTACTTTAATTATCTTGCCTGCAAATTCCTTTTATTTTGTAATAAGTAGGAAATGTTGATGTTGTTGTTCTTGGTTTATGTAAGACCTCACTTTCAGCCTTGGGAGATTTCTGGTATCTCCCAGGCTTTCAGCATATTGCCATTCACTGGTGACATTGAAATTAAGTGGGGCGTTTGGCCATAGAGAGTTCAAAATATGGGCAATGTAAGTAAATCACTTTATTAAACTCTGACTCACTTTGAATTTAAGAAGTGTGCACTTCAAAGGGTCAGGCTGGATGTACATCTAGTAGTTCAGCAACCTACGCAGTACTCTTAAAGCTGCCAAAGTCAGCTGGAAATATTGTGGGATCAAGCTTTTTTTAATGCAATTTCCATAATTTCCCTTTTTTACCTTGCAGGAAGCTAAAACAATGTATGCACTGGGGGAAAGGGGAAGGAAATCTTTCTTCCAATATTTCTGAAACTCAGCATGAGTTCAGATCTGCCTTGAATCTAGAAGAGACTGAAGGAGTCTTTATTTGTCCTAACCTTTCTGAAGCGTTTTTATTTAGACCTTTCAAGTTTCTGGCTCTCAGTAAATCCTAACGAACTCGTTGAAAGCAAGGGCTGCAGGACTTGCAAACACCAGTCCAAGCCAAGGTTCTCAGCATCTCCAAGGCTTCTTCCAGCAGAGCCAGGACTCAGCAGCGGCCAGCTGTTCGATGCTGACTGAAATAGATAAATCTCTGGGGAAAAAAAAAAAATCTGCTTCAGTTGGTAAATGCTGAGATGGAACATTTTCTTTTGAAGAATGAGAAGGATTTTATCTTTTGTGGCCTGGAGCAATCAGACACAAATCCATTCAATCCATTCCATGTTTCCTATACACCAAATGCACTTTTTTCCTTCTCCACCTCAACCAGATAGCTTTGCTGAGCTCCATTAAACAGTTCTGTATAAATTGCCACATTCACTCTATTCTCATTTCTCTCAGCTGGACTTTTTAATCGGGCCATATTTTTGGAAGGACACAGGGCTTCACAAAAGCACTGGTCACCTGGATTGAGTGATTCCTTGGCCACTGTCTGGTGAGCAGGTTTGTGAATTAATTTTCATGCTGTCGGCACACAGTGTGTTTGATAACCTAACCTGTGACAATTTCAGAAGGCTAATAAATGGTGCTTCAGTTTTATTTACTGATATTTCACTCAAATATGAATGGAATCTGACCATGGAAATATTAAATTAGCTCTGTCATGCCCTTCTCTGTCAGAAGGAGGTGAATTATGAACAATAAATAAGTGCTGAATGAAAGACTCTCAGAGCAGTTTGCACTGTGTCTGGGTTATTAGAAATGAAGCAATTCCACTTCGTTTGTCCTGTCCAGGTTCTCCAGGTTCCTGAGATCCTATTAAGAGAAAATTGGTCTTCAGCCTGTTGGAATGAATGACGCACAAAACAGGAGGTCTTTAAAAAAACAGTCGCTGAATTTTTAAAGCTCGAGTGTCCGCTTTTAGTGCCTTGGGATACAAGAGACAGATAAATCACAGAATCACAGAATAGTAGGGGTTGGAAGGGACCTCTGTGGGTCATCTAGTCCAACCCTCCTGCCGAAGCAGGGTCACCTACAGCAGGCTGCACAGGACCTTGTC